>Ga0051987_10000925_pt1 | contig 15512 bp, 19 predicted proteins | sample CryGey08umfilter_2_FD_58083 | JGI IMG/M metagenome (GOLD analysis project Ga0051987, IMG submission 58083) | Groundwater microbial communities from aquifer in Utah, USA - Crystal Geyser 4/10/14 0.8 um filter | ecosystem: Environmental > Aquatic > Deep subsurface > Groundwater | place: USA: Utah... | reverse complement strand
CTGGACTGCCCGAATATGGCTGAATATTCACGTACGGCACGGCGAATAATTTCTTAATTCGATCCATGGCCAAAAACTCGATCTGATCAATAACCTGATTCCCCTCATAGTAGCGCCTGCCCGCATACCCTTCCGAGTATTTATTTGACAAACACGACGATAACACCCGAGAAACCTCTGGTGAGACTGTATTCTCCGATGGAATGAGCCCTATCATTTCTTTTTGGCGCCTAAGCTCCTTGGCGACTAAACTGTAAACTATATCTTTCTTCATTTCTTCCTTTCAAACAACCTATGCCCCGAGTTTAGCACACGGGACAATTACAAATACAAAGAAAGATTTGTTAGGCGGTGGAACGGGAGGTGTGGGATGGGAGGGAGGATTTAATCATGGTAAATTAGAAGTGTCATAAGATGTGTTAGGTTAGCATAGATTGGCTGGGAGTTCTACTGGAACAGAAGAGTGATATAATTTGATACAATTAAAGAATGGAGGTTGGCATGGCAGGAGTTATGGGTCTTGAAGGCGGCAATTCACAAGGATGGAAGGCAGTCTTTCATGAAAAAGAAAGGTCGCGAAATCCAATTGGAGATGAATCAACGCATCAGGGCGACATAATTAGAGAGAATACGGTTGACAGAATCGACATTAGTGAAGAACATAATCCAAAAGAAGAAGAGTTCACTATTTCTGCAAGAAATGGTAGTATGAAATTTAGAATAACCTTGGTTTATAATAAGCAAGGATACTGGGTAATTTCAGGACTAGAAGATATTAATGTTCCCACAATAACAGCCTGGACAAGAGAAGCTTGGCAAGAAGTTAAATCAATAGTTGCAGCATATATTTCAACTCAACAAGTCAAAATTTATAAAGATGTAGAATCAACAATTCGAGTAAATATCAACGCAAGGCATTTTGGCTAAACCTCACGCCCTCACTCCTCTTCGCCCCAGTAGTGATCATGAGCATCGGCACGCCAAGCTCTGTTTCTAAAAACTTAATGTACTCTCGTGCTTCTTTCGGAAGCTCTGCTTTTGTTTTAGCGGCTTTGAGAGCTTTAACATCCCAAGGTGCGAACTCACGATAAACTGCTTTAACAGTATTTAGATACAGCTGGTCTGGCCTGTAGCCTACTTTTTTGCCATTTTGCGTGTAGCCAACACAAACCTTAACTGGCTGATTCGGATAGACAATATCCATGTGGGTCGCCACCAAATGCGTAAGCCCCCCGACCCTGGTGAAAAACGAGACTGCTGGAACATCGAAGTGCAAAATATCACGTGGACGCTTCGTCGTCGCTCCGTACTCATCAGCATGCTCACGAATCTGGTGCGCGTGTTTTTCGTCCATTTCGCTCGGGAGTCGCCTGATGCCAACGCTCGACATATAAGTCGCCTTGACCACTCCTGCACGAATCTCTATCTCATGAGGATTTACAACTCCTTCGGTGGATCCCAGAATTCCATTAAAGGTGGTATCTGAAGCTGTAAAATCTGGATAAGCCGCCCAACGGACATCAAGACCAATAGCTTGGCCTTTCTCAAAAACAAAGGTAATTTTTCTGTCTGACCATGCCTTAGAAAGTAGATCGAAAACTCCACTAATAAATGGCTTGAGTTCCGAGGCTTGCGCCTTTACCCTTGCAACAAATTCTTTCTCAGAGCCAACTTTTTGCTTTGGACCTGCAAGCGAAGTCACTTCTTTTTCGGCTACATTTTGACCAAGTCCCTTGCACAAATCTCTGTAGAGTCTGTAATGCTTAGTAATTTTTTCAGTATCAAAAGAGGCAAGATCTCTCATTCTAATCGGGTGTCTGAGCAAAACATCAACATAAGCCGGAGAAATTCCCCGCCCTGTGGTGCCACGATTGCCCGTGTGCCAGTCTTGGAGAACTGATTCGTAAGCTCTATGTGTGTCTAGAAGAACTACTGCCATTTCATCAATGAAAACTTTGGCTGGGATCTTTCCTCCTGTGGCTCTTTTTACTTCCGCCATCTCTTCTAACAGATCTCCAGGATGTAAAACCATGCCCTTGCCGAGGATTGTAGTAGCAGATTCAATAAAAATTCCAGAAAGAAGCTGGTGCAAGGCCACTTTAGTCTTTCCAAATGAGACCGTGTGTCCAGCATTAGAGCCACCATTGTCTCTATAAACAAAGACAGGACCCTTAGCGGAATAGTCACTGACATATTGATCAACAATTCGACCCTTTCCTTCATCGCCATAAGCGCCGCCACAAAAGGCAAAACTGTTCGGTCTACTTGGCATGCTCCCTCCTCTTTTTATAGTTGTTTACTAATTTTAGAGTCTGTTTAGTCAGTTCAGAGGCAAGGCCGGTGTAGCTGTTTTGAGAAAGTTTGGCAATTTTTTCTTTTGTTGAGGGGTTATTTGTGAGCTTCGTTACTAATTCTTGAAGCTCAACAACTGACGAAGTTTTCTTCCCCCGCGTGGCGTTTTTTAGAGCTTCATAAGCATCTTCATGACCTTCCGCTCTAAGCAAAGTCTGTAAACCTTCAGCAATAATTTCCGGATGATAATCTAAAGCTTTTTTTAGGGCAACTTCATCTGGAGCGACTTTTCCCAATCCACGAATAACTGACTGGTACCCAAGCAAGGAATAACCAAAAGCCGATCCAATGGATCTTTTCACCGTGCTGTCAGAGAGATCACGCTGAAGTCTGGAAACTGGGAGCTTGGCGGAAAAATGATAGAAAAGCGCATTGGCAAGGCCAAAATTTCCCTCTGCATTCTCAAAATCGATTGGATTAACTTTTTGCGGCATGGTCGATGAGCCAACTTCGCCGGCCTTTAGAGTTTGTACTAGCCAGCCATCAGAAATATACTGCCACGAGTCACGAGCACAATCGAGAAGGATGTTATTAATGCGCTCAAAATTCTGGAAAAGACGAATGTATGACTCTGGCGAAACAATTTGGGTACTGAGTGGATCGGATTTTAAATCAAGACTAACCAGAAATTTTTCAGCGAATTCTGACCAATCAACTTTCGAATAAGTAAGTTCTAAAGCGGCAAAAGTCCCAACTGCTCCAGAAACTTTGGCAGCAATTGGTTGTTCAGCGAGACTGTCAACTTCTGGAAGGAGTCGCGACAAAAACACAGCGTATTCTTTTCCCAAAGTCGTCGGTACAGCCGCCTGACCATGGGTGCGGGCCAGCATTGGCAATTCAAGATGTTGTTTTATAAACTCTGCCAATTTCTCGATCACTTCCCAAAGAGTCGGTAACAAAATATTGTCTCGACTCTCTTTCAAAGCTAAACCATAAGCAATAGAATTTGTATCCTCACTAGTGAGACCGATGTGAATATAGGGAATGAAATTTTCGCAGCCTAGCTCGCGAAATTTATCCTGGAGAAAATACTCGATAGCCTTGACATCATGATGGCATTTAGCTTCGTGAACCTTAGCTTTTTCAGCGTCTTCTTCTGAGAAAGAAGTGTAAATAGATCGCAGGGACTTGGCTAATTTTACGGAAATATTAATTACTTTTGTTTCAGCAGTAAACGCCAACAGATACTCTATCTCCGCTCTAACTCTGTATTTAACTAGATCGAACTCGGAAAAATATTCGGTTAGTTTTTTGGTACGACTTTGGTACCTGCCATCAAGTGAAGTAAGAGCAAATAAGGCTGTAAATTCAGTCATGCACTTAATGCAGTATACATTGTTTTTTAAATTATAATCATAATTGCAGCTTCTAATTATTTCTTGGATTTATTTTCAACTTTTAAAAGTTTTGCGGCAACTCTATCAAAGTCTGAGATGTATTTCTCATCTTGGAATTTTCTAAATCTTCCATATTCTTTCAGCGCCAATTCTTTTGCAACTTCGTGGCTGATCTTACCAGCGTCCTTCAAAATTTCATATTCGCTAAACTTTAAGAAAGAATTCAATTTTTTTACCCAGTCTTTCATCGTCATTACTTTCCCTCTGGCGGCCTGCATCTCTGCAAAATCCAAATACATGTTGCCGATCCTGTTGAGATGGGTCAGCTCTTCTTTGTCCAGATAGTTTTTAGCAATTACTATATCGCTGGGCATGATTTTACCCCGCGGAAACCTCCTCCATGAAGTAAGTCCCATTTTGTCTTCTTTACTGCTCGCCCGCTTAGCAATTATTTCAGCAGCAGTTCTACCTGTGATAGCAAAATGGAGTTTATTTTGAACGGTAGCGAAAAACTGCTTGCTCTCATATGCTTTTGGTGAATAATCAATGGCAGTGGTATAAATATCAGTAATCTTCTGATAAATCATCCGTTCGCTGGTGCGGATATCCTTGATTTCTTCGTAAAGCTCGTCAAAATATCGAGCGCTGAAACGGGAGCCGTATTTGAAGCGATCACTGTCTAACGCAAAACCTTTATGAATGTAACTTTTCAAAATCCCCGTTGCCCATTGACGAAATTGAGTACCTCTTTCGGAATTTACTCTGTAGCCAACTGCAATGATTGCTTCCAAGCTAAAAAAAGCAAGCTTTCTAGAAACCTCTCTATTGCCCTCTTTTTGAACTACCGAGAAATCCTCGGTAGTTGAACTTTGATCTAGTTCTTCTTCTTTATAGATATTTTTTAAATGCAACGAAATATTATCAGATGAACAATCAAACAGTTCCGACATCTTTTTCTGGGTTAGCCAGATATTTTCATGTGCATAAAGTACTTCGATATTTATCGATCCATCGAGAGACTGATAAAACGCTATTTGATTATCTGGAAGTTTTTTGTTTTTCATAATCTGGTAGCTCAATTCTGCAGCTGATTACTTAGTTTCATTAGTATAACCCGCCTGTGATTCGCGTATATGATGGGTTATTAAATGATAAATTTGTCGGTTCTCGATTTTCCACTTGTCCGACATTCCTTCAATTGCAGCCATATCAGCCTCTTGGACTCGACCTAATGCCTGCCACATCTCTGGAGTTATTTGGTATTTATCTACTAAATCAAAAAGTCTCTCAATTTCTATCTTTCCGGAAGATACTAAACCACAAACATCATGATAACTAATCAGAAACGCAAACCATTGTTCAATTTTCTCTGAAGTCCAAGTCTGATCTTTTATATCTAATTGGGCTTGAAGATGTCTTATATATGGCGAAATTTCATTTAGAATCCCCGAGGCAATCAGCCATGAAAATTGTGAATGAGCAACAAACTTAGGACCAAAAATTTTGCCAACATCGTGAAGTAACACTGCTACAACCTCAATTAATAATTGCAGTTGGCCAATTGGCATCGAACTTTCTTCCTGAGCTTTCTCAAAATAGCAGTGAGTCGCCATTAAACTGTGGCGAGCGGGATCAGTTTTTTTGTGAGAGGAAGAAACAATTTTGCCCATTTTTTCTAAAGCCTGAAGAAAGTGCGGCCATTCTTCAGGAATCGATCTTTCAGATAGAAATTTTTCCTGAAAAACTTGGGCAGCAGTTGGCTGTTTAATAATTTCAAATATCTGCTCGACCAACTTTCGCCAAAGCGTTACTTCCTCATTGCCCTCTCTGGTGGCGTAATATGAAAACATCACAGCTTTAATGTCTTCTGCAGTCACTAAAAGTGGCTCTATATCATCCTCTATCGTAGCTTCCTGCGGTTCAGCTTCAGACACTAACGCTGCTGACTTTAGATTGTCTAGAGGCTGATTATGGCAAAAGTATTTTTCTGCTTCCTGAAGGAATTCTCGGAAAAACTTATAAGCATTTCCATGACAGTATTGGCCTATTGTTTCAACAATTTCTCGAAATAACTCAGCAAAAATTATTCTGGCTTCTTCCCAGGTCAGGGCTGGTCTTTGGCGGGCATCTCCAACTTCAACTAACAAAAAAACACCTCCTCAAGATACGTTCGCTCTCTTGGTTGCCCCCCCTATTTCCTATGAAATCAGGGATTGTTACTTGGGAGCGAAAGCAACCTGGATTGGTGCTCTCGCTTCAGTTCTCCTTTCAGAGAATTGGTATGTATTGTATGGGTATTGCTCAAGAAAACAACAGGCGCTTAATAAAACTTACTGAATCGAATCCAGAGCAATTTTAAGGTCCTGCGCCAACTCCGCCTCCACTGTCAATGGCTCCTTCGTGCGCGGGTTAGTCAACGTTATCTGACTTGCATGCAGGAATTGCCTTGGACACCAAGAAAGGTCGAGCCTCATGTGCTTACGACCGGCGTATTGTTTATCAGAAACGATCGGGTGTTGATAGTGGTCTAAGTGCACGCGAATCTGATGTGTTCGGCCCGTTTTTGGCATGGCTTTAACAAGTGAAAATTTGCCATAAAACTTCGGCCAGTCTGGTTTTTTTATGTCAAAATGCTGCTCAGTTTCGATGATCGTTTCCGCCGGTCTACCATCATGAACAACGCCAAACTTACTAGTATTTTTTGGCAAACGCGCGATCGGCAAAGTAATTATTTCCTTCCCAAAAGGAAAATGGCCGTGCACAAGCGCAGTATATGTTTTCTGAATTTTTCGCTCTCTAAATTGTTCTAAAAGAACTACCAAGCTACCAGGATTTTTGGCGATAACCAAGGCGCCGCTGGTGTCTTTGTCGAGTCTATGAACGATGCCATTTCGCTCCGAAAATATCTCCTCAGGCGTCCCATACTCGACAGAAAAATCAGCAGGAACTAAGGACTGCCACTCGCACTCTGACTGCTCTCCCAAGTACTCAGTCATCCAGTCTTGAACAGTCGGCACTTTCACCGTATTGGCCCGATTCACCACCAAGCCGTAAGGCTTATTTATGACCAGCATGTCGTCATCTTCGTACAAGAGGTGCTCTAGAATTTCCATTTCACTCCCCTTCTCTCGTTAATTATTTTCAAAGACAACCAAGATAGACCTAAGAAAATAAACCAGTCGGCTAAATTATTTGTTAGATTTGTAAATGGCAATGCTAACCAGTCGCGAACTCCGCCATAAACAAGACGATCAAGCAAGTTACCAAAAACTCCTCCTGTAAACATTCCCAGGGCAATAGGATTTTTTTGCCACTTTGACCAAAACTGCCAAACGATAAAGATAGCAAAAGCGCAAAAGAAAAGACTAGCTAATTTGACAGAGAAAAAACTGTTAGCCAAAAAACCAAAGGCCACGCCCGTATTCACTTGCGCTGTGGACGAAAAATACTTGCTGATCTGATCAAGAAACAAGGCAAGTATTGCCGCGCTGCCGACCAGAAAATTAAACCGTTGTGTCATTGAAATGTGCCGGTGTGCTCTGGTGTTTTTTGAACAAAGTCCGACCGGAGCGAAGATAAAGAACCACAAAGCCAAAAATCGCCAAGGCGACGAAAAGAATCCAATCGAGAGTCAGGCCGCCAACCACGAGCTGTCCGGGGCGAACCAGCGACAAAAGCAAAAAGTAAACGCCGGTGGTCAAGCTGCCAACCCCAACCAGAAAACCAGTCTCTGCGCCAGTGCGACTGGCTCTGTACCAGACAAAAGTTCGATATTTAGACTCTACCCAGTGAAGGTAGTAGCTGAGGCCGACGAAAAAAACCAAGGCATAAAGTTGAACTGGATGATGTGGGTCGACTAGCCCCGGAAAAACCACGCCCCATGGCATGTTCGTGGCTTTGCCAATGCCACTTCCCGAGAAAAACATTCCGAGTAAGACCAGAGGAAAACCTGTCACGATCGCCAAGGTCCAAAAATCGAGGGCCTCAAATTTGTCCCACTTATTTTCTGCTGCGAGATAAAGAACGACCAAGGCAGCGGCAAGAACTCCGACTTCTGCAATCAGGCCTGGAGCTTGGCCTAAATCAAGCCATTTGATGACTGAGAAACCAAAGGCATCAAAATGAAAAGTGATGTAACCAATTCTAGCTGCCAAAAACCCAGCGATAACTGCAAGTAGGAAGGTATCAAAAATTTGGTGCTCCTCAAAATGCTCCTCGCGACCTTTGCGCCAAAAAGTGTAAAGTGCCAGAATAAAAGCCAAGATATTGCAGACAACGGCGGTGGGTAGGACAAAAGGGCCAATCGAGAAAATAACAGGAAACATGCAAAAGCATTGTATCATTCTCGAGGAGTGAGGTATACTAATCCCTCATGCTATCGCTCGCACACGCTACCACTGGCGCTTTTGTCGCCTCCAAGTTCATCCACCCGATCATTTATATTCCCCTAGCTCTCGGCCTCCATTACCTCGAAGATTGGATTCCACATTGGGATGTCGGCACGGGTTTATCGAATGGGAGTCGAAAAAAATCCACGGCTCTGAAGCTGGAGTTTATTGATTTGGGATTAACGATCTTATTAATTTTTTACTTGTGGCAAAGTGGCCAGTCGCTATTTCAGTGGCATATTTGGATTGGAGCTTTTTTTGGTCTTCTCCCCGATTTTCTTGAGGCACCGCGTAATTTTCTAAAGTGGGAGCCAAAGTTCCTGAAGCCTCTAAATAATTTTCATGGCAAATTTCATCACTCTATTCCTAATATGCTGTGGGGATTAGCACCGCAGGTGGTGGTGTTGGTGGCGATTGCGTTTTTACGTTGAAAAGGTAATTTGCGTTCCAATTTTTCGCGCAGATCCTAGAGTCGATTGCTTGTCTGCGTGAGCAAGTTCTTCTGTTGTCACTCCCCATGGGTGAATCTCTGGAGAAATAAATCTTGAGGCTTTGTATAGGATGTCTAAACGATTGTCCTCACTTATTTCCTCAAAATAGTCAGAGACCACCAGAACATCAATGTCGCTATCTTCTTGAGCAGATCCGTCATTTTGGGAACCGAAAATTATCACCTGGAAAGGCTTGGTCTCGCTTGGCAACGCGTCAGTAAATATTTTTAAAGATTCTTCAATTTTTCGAGTGTCCATAAGTAAAACTCCTTTCCGCTTTCAAACAAAGGACCTACTTTTTCCTTTGTGTTATAAGAAGCTTGAGCAATATCGGGATATCTTATTTTGCTATAAATTTTTGATAAGTCAGACAATCTATCATACTGATCCTCAGAAAAATCGAGAGTTGAATCTTTAGCCAAATTTTCAAGTCGGTGAATCTTTTTTGGAGTTAAATCTGTGAACTCAACTTGAGCTGCTTTTAGTACCTTTTCGATAGCTAAACACAAAAAGTAAACTGCATGTGGATATCTTGCACCATCAAACAAATATTGCGCACTATCAAAATCACCCGCTGCTGTTAAAAGCCAATCAGCAGTTATTTTTTTCATGAAGATAGTATATCAAACTTCTGAATAGATAGTACAAATGGGCCTAGATGCAGTAGACTGAAACAATATGAACAGTCAAGCCCTCGACCTCCACAAAAAATACACTGGCAAACTCGAAACAGTCGCCCGAATGGGAAAACTTCGCAAAACCTTGCTCCCCTTGGTCTACACACCAGGAGTCGCTGATGTCTGTCGCGCCATCTCTGACAAACCAGACCTCGCATACACCCACACCCTTAAAGGTCGAACCGTCGCAGTTATTTCTGATGGTTCTGCTGTTCTGGGCCTTGGCAACATTGGTCCCCTCGCCGGCCTGCCCGTCATGGAGGGAAAGTCGCTCCTGCTTAAAGAATTTGGCGGTGTTGATTCCTTCCCGCTGGTGATCAACACACAGATACCGGAAGAAATCATCACTTTTGTCCGCCAAGTAGCACCAACCTTTGCCGGCATAAATCTGGAAGATATCAAAGCACCTGGTTGTTTCCAGGTCGAAGAAGCCTTGCAAGACATTGGCATTCCTGTCTTTCATGATGATCAGCATGGCACAGCCATTGTGGTCAAAGCAGCTCTCCTGAATGCAGCTAAAGTTGTTGGCAAGCCATTCAGTAGTCTGAATGTGGTAATCGTCGGGGCTGGGGCAGCCGGTCTCTCAGTAGCCCGCATGCTACTGGGTCTCGAGTGCTTGGGAAAAACCTGTACTCTTTTGCCAAAAGTAGACAGAGTAAATGATGTCATCTGCGTAGATCGAATCGGCGCTCTCGTAGCTGGCAGGGAGAAGCAAAATGTCTATAAACAATCTCTCGCTGACAGTTCAAATAAACGCATGCTCGCAGGCTCTCTCGAAGTAGTAGCCAAAAATGCTGACGTGATCATCGGCGTTTCTGGACCCGGCGCGATCAAACTAGAAATTATAAAAAAAATGGCAGACAAACCGATCGTATTTGCCCTCGCCAATCCCATTCCAGAAATAGATCCTGAACTCGCAAAAAAAGCGGGAGCTGTCGTCATCGCCACGGGCAGAAGTAATATGCCGAATCAAATAAACAATGTCCTGGCGTTTCCTGGAATCTTCCGAGCTGTGATCCAAGGCAGATTGCCACGCATCACCCAACAAATGAAACAAGCTGCGGCTCATGCCCTGGCTGGATGTGTAACCGAGCCAACGGCGGAAAATATTATTCCCACCCCTTTTCATCCTGGACTAGCTGATATTATGGCAAAAGCTGTGCTGAAAGCAAAATAAAATAACTTTTTGTGCCGAGAGAGGGACTCGAACCCTCACGAGTTTTGGCTCATGGGTTTTTGAGACCCACGCGTCTACCGATTCCGCCATCTCGGCTCTAGAGGAGCATTATATACCACCCGCACCTGAGGAAAACTTGCAATTTTCGCGTCTTTAGATCATAGTTATTGCACGATGTCGCCAACTGAAATTTTTCACGTCTTATTTGACATTACTACTCTACAGTCGCTGATTCTTAGAGCTGTTGTTTGGGTAATTATTGCGACCGTTATCATCGTCAGCACAGATAATCCAAATCCAGATAAGTCCTCTTTGGCAATCAAACGAAATGTCGGTTTCCTGCTGATGTTTATGGTCTTATCGGGAACTTTGTTTTACTTGCTATTTGGCATGACACCTGTAGTGGCTGCCCAATAAATTTTCTAAGACAAGATTGACTTAACGCGCTTAAGAGATTACCTCTTCGTCTCCATGCCATAGAACTTGATTCTGTCGCCACGGAAGAAGAGATCAACTTCTGCCAATGGACCATTTCTGTGTTTGGCAACCTTGATATTCATGGCCTCCGGCACGTCATCATCGCGCCGATACAGGAACATGACCACGTCAGCATCTTGTTCGATCGAGCCAGATTCGCGAAGATCTGAAAGTTGTGGGGTCTTCTCGCCTCTATTTTCAATGGCGCGAGAAAGCTGTGACAAGGCTAGAACTGGAATTTTCAGTTCACGAGCGATGTTCTTGAGTCCTTGGGATATCTCACCAACTTCAGTGACACGATTATCGCGAGTACGTCCATGGGCAAGCTGAAGATAGTCAACAACAAGGAGGTCAATTTGGTGCTCTGCCATCAGTCTGCGGGCTCTGGTTCTCATCTCGAAAATAGAAAGCCCAGGTGTGTCATCGATAAAAAGTGGTGCTTCAGCGAGAACTCCCATGGCATCAGAAAGTTTAAGAAAATCTTGTTGATTTAGCCGACCAGTTTTCAATCGCCAAGCATCAATATCTGCCTGCGAGACAAGTAAACGATCAACGAGCTCTTCTCGACTCATTTCCAACGAGAACATACCCACTTTTTTCTTTGATTTTACAGAGACAACATGAGCAATATTTAAGGCCAAAGCGGTTTTTCCCATACCAGGTCGAGCGGCTAAAATAATCAGATTTGATTTCTGCAGACCAGCTAGCACATTGTCCAGATCAGCAAAGCCAGTGGCGACACCTCTAAGATCATCACCAGAGCGCTGCAGTTCATCGAGTCGCTCAAAACTCTCCACCAAAGTGTCTTTGACCGGAGCAAAACTTTTCGTAGTATTTGTCTGAGAAACAGCAAAAACTTCTTGCTCGGTAAGATCAATAACATCTTGAACTTCTTTACTATCGTCAAAAGCCAGTTGCGAAACCTGACCAGATATCGAGATCAGCCTCCTGCGCATTGCCGCCTCGGAAACCATCTTGGCATACTGCTCGACATTGGCGGCGGTGGCGACAGCATTGGAAAGTTCAGCAATGGCTGCAGAACCACCAACAGCAGTCAACTTCTTGTTCTTCTTTAGCTGCGAAGTCAGAGTGACGGCGTCAATCGGCTGGCGCGACTCGTAGAGCTCTTGCATGGCCGTGTAAATGTATTGGTTGTTGGGGTCGTAAAAACTATCAGCCTTAATCCGATCAGCCACAGAAATAATGGCATCTGAATCAATCAGAACCGCTCCCAAGAGTGATCTCTCGGCATCTAAATTATGGGGTGGCACCCTGGCTGGTTGTTGTGCCATGTCTTATTACGTTCTTTCAAGAAGTACTAGTTCACTCTCCTCTGGCAGCTGCGATCGAGAGATATCAAGTGAAACAACAGGAGTAACTTCTGCGCCATACTCTTTCGCGAACTCCTCGCGAGTTTTCAGATCGGCGAAGACTTTTTGATCAAGATCTGGAGTGTTGTAGTGCATGGGGATAGTAATGCTTGGCTCGATGGCACGAATAACTTTCACGGCAGTTTTTGGATCAAGAGTAAAAGTTCCCCCAACCGGGCACAAGAGGATATCAACGCTGCCAATGGCCTCAATATCTGATTGGGAAAGCTCATGACCTAGATCACCAAGATGACAGACGCGAATATCATCGATCAAAATAGTAAAGATAATATTGGGTCCGCGCTCTGCTCCCTTGGAGTCATCATGGAATGAAGGCACGCCAAAAACAGAAATGCCACAAACCTCGTACTCGCCTGGTTTGTTGACTAAAAATGGATTTTTCCTTCTGGCCGTGCCACGAATTTTGTCGGAAGAAGCATGATCCTTATGACTATGGGAAACGGTCACAATATCAGCGCTCATGCTTGGCAAAGGATAACCGATGTATTCGTGAAATGGGTCAGTAACGACTGTGCCGTCAGCGCCCTTTAATTTAAAACATGAGTGGCCGTGGAATGTGAGTATCATACCAGTACTATACCACGCTGACTGACGTTTGTTCTTGGCCTGTCTTGGTTTATAATGCAGCCTACCTTATGAAAAAAGAAGTAGTCGTGGCTATCCTAATTGGTCTGTCTTTTGGCCTGATAATTACTTACGGCTTGTTTCGAGTCCACAAAGCAGTAACAGCCCCAACAACAAATTCAACTATCACTTTTCCAACTAACGCAACTGCCACACCAACACCAGCTGGCGCTATGCTAACAATTCTTAGTCCAGAAGATGGCCACGTTCAAGAAGAAAGTGAAGTCACGGTCACCGGAACCGCCACACCTGACTCCATCGTCGTGCTTTTTGTGAATGGCGAAGAATTCATCAGCTCCGCCGATGCTTCTGGTAGTTTTAGTTTTACAGTTGCGCTTGAGGAAGGAAGTACTATACTGAGTGTTCACGCTATTGATGAAAACGGGGTTGGCGCTGCGGAAGAGCGCGTTGTTGTTGTCAGCAAATTATTATCTGAACAACCAGACACTCGAGCCGATACAGAGGCTTCTTCGGCGGCCAAAGCCAAATAACTATGAAAAAAACCAAATTCTTGGGCAGTATCTTGGGCGTAGTCTTATTACTAAGTACAGTTCCTATGGTCTTCTCTGCAGAGGATGTCGCATCTGAAAGTGGTAAAACTACTCAAGAACTAAAAAAACGAATCGAAAAAGTTGTTGAAGAAAAGAAACAAGAAGTTAACGAAGTTGTCGCAAAACTTTCCACAAAAAAAAGAGGTTTCGTCGGCCGTATTGACCGCGTCTCCAGTGAAACCATCACCCTAGAAACCCACAAGGGTGTGCTCATCGTCCCCCTTTCCGAAGATGTCTCAGTTACTAAGGATGGCAAAGACGCCACCATCGACGATATCGCCGTTGATGAATGGGCTATTACCCTTGGTGTTGAAGAAAACGGCACTTTCGAACCACGATTTGTTCTGGTTTCATCGAAAACCCTAAGACCACCTGAGCCAATTGTTTTACTCGGCACACTGAAAAGCCTTACTTCTAAAGAATTGGTAATCATCAGCAGAAGCGACAGCAAAGAGCAACCTATTACAGTCGCCAAAAGCGCTTTATTCGAAGACTCCGACGGCACCGAAATTGATTCAGATATGTTCGATGTTGATCTCACCGTGCTAGTCACCGGCTTCCAAGATGAAGACGGCATCACGGGCACCACCATTCGCTCTCTTGCTCCCCTGTCCGAAGAAAAGTAATCATGTCATTCACTGAACGTTTGCAACGCCTCCAACTCGGAGTCTCTTCGTCTGAGGTTCTCCTCATCGCTGATCCCGACCATATTCGCTACTTCACCGGCTTCGTCACCCTCACCCCAGAGCGCGAGGCTTTCCTAATCATCACTAAAAAAACTGCCTTGCTCTGTCATGGTGCCTTTTCTCCCGTGACGTCTCAAAAGAATCTCGCTCATCATCCGTCGATTTCCCCGAGTGTCATGACTGCCAAACTTCGCGAACTTACCGAGGCCGAAGGTCTGAAGACTCTAGCTCTAGATAAAGAAGCAATTTTCGTCAGCGAGTATGAACTTTTCAATGCCCTCAGTCTTGAGATCAAGACTTTAAACACAGGCAGACTCTGGCAACTTCGCATGATCAAAGATGCTGAAGAACAGAAAGCAATCAAAAAAGCTATCAGTATTACCGAGCGAGGTCTCAAGCAGACTATTGGCAAACTAGCCGTCGGCATGACGGAGCTGGAAGTCGAGAAACTACTCGAACAAACTTTCCGCGACTTGGGCAGTGAAGAACTAGCCTTCCCCACTATCGTCGCTTTCGCTAATCACAGCGCTCTTCCCCACCACCAACCAACTGATCGCAAGTTAACTGATAACACGGCTGTGCTTATCGACTGTGGAACTCGATTCGATGGCTACTGCTCTGACCTGACCAGAACTGTCTGGTTCGGCGATAAACCTGATGATAAATTTTTGGAAATCGAGAAAATTGTCAAAGCCACCTTTTCTGTGGCGACGAGCGTCCTTGAAAAACCTGACTGCACGGCGCAACAACTAGATGAAGCCGCAAGAAACAGCATTTCTCTGGCGGGATTCGGCAAAGAATTCATTCACACCACAGGCCACGGTCTCGGCTTATCAATCCACGAGCCACCATCACTGAATGCAAATAATGCTCAGAAAATTCTTGCCGGAATGGCCATAACTATTGAGCCTGGGATATATCTGGCTGGGAAGTTTGGGTATCGGTATGAGGAGACGCGGGTTGTAAATGACTGCTGAAGCTCGCGATAAATCTAAGCAATTTCAACATTAATTTTTTCCAAGTTGCTTTGAACACTTGCGACCATGGCTCCCAAGCTCCATAAGTCTCTCGGAAGTTCAAAATCCTCTAGAATAGGTTTTATGTATAATAGATACTCATAAAGACTGCTAATTGAATCGTCAAATATTTCATAATCAGCGACAAACCACCCAACATGAGTCCAATTCATCTCAGCATATAAATTAAATGAAGCAATTTCAGTAGCTACATCATCCTGGCTTGCTATATCATTTTTATACCTATTGTTAACTTCAACAATTTTTTTTGCCTGCTCAAACAATGTGGGTTAAGTGACATTTCGCGTTGGTTTTTAGCGTTGTTTTTGTTTCAGAAATGCAGCA
>Ga0051987_10000914_pt1 | contig 15673 bp, 14 predicted proteins | sample CryGey08umfilter_2_FD_58083 | JGI IMG/M metagenome (GOLD analysis project Ga0051987, IMG submission 58083) | Groundwater microbial communities from aquifer in Utah, USA - Crystal Geyser 4/10/14 0.8 um filter | ecosystem: Environmental > Aquatic > Deep subsurface > Groundwater | place: USA: Utah... | reverse complement strand
GGAAAACAATGGGGTCAGGCCTCGAAGTTAGAAATTATCTCTTCAACATCTATATTTATATCAGACCTTTCTTTCATCAATCTTTCTATGTTATAAGCGGCCTTGCTTACGGCCTGGTATTTCATGGAAAAAATAATACCCACTTCCTTATTCGTAAGAGGAGTAAATCTTCTCAGGAGATAGATGGCTATTTGCTTCTCGGTCATGGGCCGCCTCTTCATGGAACACAACTCCTGAGGGCTTATCTTGTATTTTTTTGCAACGGCTTCTATTATATTTTCGTGTTGAACATATTCTTTGAGTTTATTCTTATACGCGACTTCCTTTGTTTCTATCTGCTCGCCCAAATCCTTAAGCTTTTCTTTAATAAAATCAACTTTACCCAACAGAAAACCCGCGTAGACATTTTTGAAAGGATCCGATTCCTTATTGATGCCGTCCTCAACAAACTGCCGGTACTGCTTGATCGTCATGTTAAAATATCTTTTTATCTCGTCCTTATCAATAAGCCCATCACTACCTTTGCTTAAATATCCTTTATAGCTAGACCATGGATATTGATCAGGGCTCATGACGATTTTGGCCTTGACGGGGTTTAAATGGATGTAGCGGGTTAATTCTAATAAGTAGCTATCCGCATCAACCAGTGTGGATTTATACCTCCCCTGAAAAAGATGGCCACATCGATTGCGCTTCGTATTGTAATAAGTCGTATAGGCGGTATTAATGAATTGCATTATCGCGGAAATATTAGGCTGGGTTGTCTCAAGAAGCAAGTGATCGTGATTGCCCATGAGGCAATACGCGTACAGATAGAATTTGAACTTTTTCTTGGCCGTTAAAAGATATTCGAGAAATTTTTTGTAGTCCGTTTCATTTACAAAAATCTCCTTGCGGTCATCCCCGCGGCTAGTGATATGGTACAAGCAGTTTTCGCCTTGCAATCTATATGGACGCGCCATGAAATTATATTACCTGGCTGAATTGTCTTGTCAATTACTTTCTAACTTCGAGGCCTGACCCCTATCTACTACTTTAAAAAAAGACCCCAGAAAAAAGGGGTCTTTTTTTATATGGCGGGGACGATGGGATTTGAACCCACGATCACTTGATCGACAATCAAGGGCCTTAAACCAGGCTAAGCGACGTCCCCGTTAAGCAAAGTTTCCAAGTCTGCCAATTATACAAAAAATGCCTTACAAACGCAAGAAGAAAAATGGTGGGCGAAGTAGGGGTCGAACCTACGACCTTCCGGATGTAAACCGGATGCTCTAACCAACTGAGCTATTCGCCCGAATTCGCTAATGTTCAAAACTACTTACCTTCTTGCCTGCGGCGAAGGAGGAACTTGCCCCTGGCCTTGATTTGGCCGCATAGATCCAAGGGTCTTTTGCTGCTCTTCTGTCAAAAACGCCTTTATGGCATCACGGTCTTTTTCCATGAAACTTATAACTTTGACACGGGCATCCTGCATAACTTTTCTTATCTCAACTGCTGAAGCAGTAAGGATCTCCCTGACCTTAGCCTGTTGCTCCGCGCTCAAGCCCAAGTTCTTAGTCATATCTTCTATTCTTTTATTTATACGCTCTTCATCCTTTTTAGCCGCCTCCTCAGGAGTCAACTTTTGCTGCTGCATTCCAGGCATACCCTGCCCTGCCGGCTGCGCAAAAATCGGCTGGATAGTAAACATAGTAACAACTACTGCCACAAAAAAACTTTGTTTAAACATCTGCTTCCTCCTTAATGTTATATATTACGGGTTTTTATTCTTCGCAACATTAACCCCGAAGTCTGCGAAGTAATTTATTCCCGAATACTTCTGGGAAAAAATCACGAGCGTTCAGGCAAGGGATGAATTACTTTAGCTGTTAAACTATAAACTCTTTGGCAGCGGCGAGCGGGTCTGGCGCCTCAACTATCGGCCTGCCCACAACTATAAAATCGCTGCCTGCTGCTACGGCTTCGCTCACAGTAGCTATTCTCTTTTGATCATCTTTGACAGCGCCATCAAGCCTAATGCCAGGAGTTACTATTACAAATTCATTCCCTATATTTTGTCTCAAAAGTTCCGCCTCCTTCACAGAACATACCACTCCGTCTAGGCCACAATCCATAGCCTCTTGCGCCAAGCTCAGCACAACTCCAGGAGCCGCCGGCTTGCTTGTCAAAACCGTAACGCCAATAAGCAAAGGCCTCTTAACTTTTATGCTGGCTGATCCATCGGTAGCTGCTTTTACAGCCGCGCGCAACATATCATCCCCTCCGGCCACATGCAAAGTCAGCATCTTGACTTCAAGCGGTACCACGGACCGCAGCGCGTTCGCAACTGTATTTGGAATATCATGGAACTTAAGGTCCAAAAATACATCCGCCTTTTTCTTTTTGATATATTCAACGCTCGCAGGCCCTGCTAGCGTGAATAACTGGCTTCCTACCTTAAATATTTTAACTAACGGGCAAAGCGCGTCTACGAGTTTCTTAGCCTTCGCGAAACTATCCACATCCAACGCTACTATTAAACAAGGCTTCATTTATTCTTTGTTTCTCCTATATACTATTAACTATATACTATTCACTAACTAACATTAAGGCTCCCTATTAACTCATTGACGTCTTTGAAATTTTGCTCTTCCAGGTAAGACGAGATACCTTCAAGCACTTCAAGGCTTACGCCGGGATTAACGAAATTCGCGGTCCCTATCGCGACAGCCGAGGCTCCGGCAATAATAAATTCTATTGCGTCGCGGGCATTCATAATACCGCCCATGCCTATTACAGGCACGCTTACCATATTATGCACCTGCCAGACCATGCGCAAAGCTATGGGTTTTATGGCAGGCCCGCTTAAGCCTCCGGTTATATTGCCTAAAACAGGTTTTCGTTTATCCACATCAATGGCCATGCCTAAAAGCGTATTGATAAGACTGATCGCGTCCGCCCCGCCGTCCTGGGCTGCTTTTGCAATGCGCGTTATATCACAGACATTGGGCGAGAGTTTAACTATCAAAGGCAGAGACGTAACCCGACGCACTGCCTTGACCAGGCGCAGCGTCAAGTCCCTGTCCTGAGCGATTATCTTATCCTTATATTCAATATTAGGGCAGGAAATATTAAGCTCCAGCGCGGCTACTTCCTTAAAAGAACTTAAGGCTTTTGCCATCTCCGCGTATTCATCATCCGTCTCTCCTCCGATGCTTACTATCAACTTAGCACCTAAATTTTTATAATTTTTAAGCTTATTCTCAATGAAATCATCAAGGCCGTTGTTCTGCAGGCCTATGGAATTAAGCATTCCAGCGGCAGTTTCAGTAACGCGCGGCGGCCTATTGCCATCACGCCTGTGCCTTGTTATGGTCTTTGTTACAATAGCCCCGAGTTTTGAAGGGTCTACGTAATCCCTGAATTCGCCGCCATACCCAAAGGTGCCGGAAGCTACCATGACGGGGTTCTTCAGCTTCAAACCACCTATATCTACTTCAAGTTTTGGTTTCATTTGTTAAAGAACATCCTTAGAGATATCAAAAATAATAAGATAGCGAATATTTTTTTAAGTAACGGGTCCGGGGTATACTCAACCAGCCTTGCTCCAAAATAACCGCCTATGAAAAAACCCAGAGCTATCAAGGCTGCTGCCCAAACTTTTACATTGCCCGCGTGATAGTAGCGTATCGTGGCAAGCAATCCTATAGGAGGTATCATAGCAGCTATTATGATCCCCTGCGCCTGATGCTGGATAAATCCACACAAGAACACGAGCGCCGGGATTATAACTACAGCTCCGCCAAGGCCAAAAAGCCCGCCGAGGACTCCGGTGACTAAGCCAAGCACAAGATAAAACGGGTTCATCTTATCACTCTTTCCAAATAATGTCAGACGCGTCAAAAACAGGGCCGTCGTGGCATATGCGTTTGTAACCTGAATTTGTCCGTATCACGCACCCAAGGCAGGCGCCTAGGCCGCATCCCATAAATTCTTCAAGCGAAACCTGGGCCTGCATTTTATATTTATAGGCTATCACGAAAACCGCGGCCAACATAGGCTTAGACCCGCAGGCGTATATCGTCCCTGCCTTGCCGATAGGCAGGCCTCTTCCTTCGTCCCTCGTCCTTCGTAAAATATCTACTAACAAATCAGTTACTCTGCCCTTTAAACCCTTTGACCCGTCCTCGGTCGCGACACGCACTTCACACCCAAGGTCCTTAAATTCTTTCTCACACAAAATATCGTTCTTGGTTTTCGCTCCGATAAGAACAACAGGTTCTCGCCTGTCTGCCGGACAGGCAGGGTTGTCAGCCAATTTTTTTGCCAAAAAGTATAACGGGGCAACTCCCATACCGCCCGCGACAATATAAACCTTTTTGGCCTGTGGTATCCCATCCAGATCAAAACCATGGCCTAATGGGCCGAGACAGTCTAACTCAGAAAAGGGTTTCTTCTGAGACAGAAGCTGTGTCCCTTTGCCTTTTACCTCATAAAGAACGCGCAGCGTTAGTTTGTTCTTTTTACGGCTTTCGCACACATCGTGGATGCTGAAGGGCCTGCGTAATATAGGATCATACGAACCTTCAAACCGGACATGTATAAATTGGCCGGGTAGCGCTGACTTAAAACTTGCAGGCACTGACAACTCAAGAAGAAGCCGTCGTTCTTTTATAAATACGTTGTTTAAAATATCCAGCTTCATGCAGAGGGCTTCCCTTCTTCCTTGCTCGTCAGCTTCCTTTTAGAAATGATCCCCCTTACCTCATCCATGCACATTTGTTTACTGTCTTCTGATATCTTTATCTGTTTGGCTGCTTCGTCAAGCATCCCCTGCCCCAGGACATTAAATGCGAGGTAACTTGCTTTCACGGACTGCAGATACAAAAGATGTGATTTTTTAAAAGTCTCCGGCACAAAAAGATTGTTAAGCTCAAAATACAACTCATCCATATATTGTTTAGCAACCTCAAAATCTTCCCTTGTAGCCGTCGTAAGATTCATATATATGTTCTGAACAGCCGAGAACTTATCCACATATTTCTTTAATATCTCGTTAAACCTCTGATAATATTCAGACTCTTCCCTATTAAGCGTTTTTCTAAGCTCTTGTTCGGAGAATGTAGGGTCAACCTTATTGCCCTGGCTCTCTTTATAAAGGGATAGCTCGTATACTTTAGAATCGCTTTTGTTGACATTTACTTTTAGGCTCTCGAGCTCTTTGAGTATAGGTATTTGCTCCTCCACGGTATCTTTGCCAAGCTCTATCTTCTCCACGTCTTCCGTAAAAAAACTGACTTGTATGGATTCTCCCCCACCCGTATCAAGAGCAAAAAGATAGCGCCGATCCGACTTACCCACGAGCTTACCATCATAACTCTTGCCGCTTTTAAGGTAGATCTTGTCAGCGTAGGCGCTCAGAGGACAGAGGACAGAGAGCAGAGAACAGAGAACAGAGAAAATGAACAAAAAAGTCAAATTTTTGGCTTGCCGCTGTTCTTTCATTTTTAAGTTACCAGTCTTTCTTTTATCTGTCTTCTGCCTTCTGTCACCTGTCACCTGTCTACAGACTTATGATACGCCTGGAGCGTCTTTACGCCTAAATCTTTTTTTAGGAGGGCTTCAATACCGTTGACCGAAGCCTGCGCCCCTGAAATAGTCGTTATACAAGGCACGCCATGCATGATAGCTGTTGAGCGTATCTTAACCTCATCTTCGCGCGGCATCCTGCCTGAAGGCGTGTTTATGATAAGGTCTATCTTACCGTCTTTGATATAGTCTAAGATATTAGGCCCACCCTCATAAACCTTTTTAAGCACCTGGACATCCATGCCATTCTTCTTTAAAGCCTTAGCCGTGCCCCCGGTAGCTACGATGCCGAACCCTATGTCAGAAAGCCTTTTGGCAATAAAAATAATATTCCTTTTATCTTTATCCCTTACGCTGATAAATACGTTACCCTTGACCGGAAGTATCTGGCCGGCCGCGAGCTGGCTTTTCATGTACGCCCTGCCGAAATCTTCGTCAATACCCATTACTTCACCCGTTGATCTCATTTCAGGGCCGAGCATAATATCAACTCCGGGGAACCTGTTGAACGGGAACACAGACTCCTTGACGGAAGAATATTTAGGGATGATCTCTTCAGTGAACTTCAGGTCTTTTAACTTCATTCCTGCCATGACCTTAGCAGCGAGCTTGGCTAAAGGCACGCCTATGGCTTTTGAAACAAAAGGCACGGTCCTTGAGGCCCGCGGGTTAACCTCTAAAATATAGACCTTATTATCCCTGACAGCGTATTGAACATTCATAAGGCCTACTACCTTAAGCTCTTTAGCCATAGCGACTGTCGCCTGCCTGATCTTATCAATGACGCTTTCGCCTAACGAATACGGAGGAAGAACCATCGCGGAATCTCCGGAGTGGATGCCAGCCTCCTCTATGTGTTCCAAAATACCCGCCACGACGAATGTCTCCCCGTCAGCTATCATATCCACATCCACTTCAATCGCGTCCTCCAAAAACTTATCTATTAATACTGGGTGCTCGCCAGACACCTTGCTCGCCTCTATTATGAACTTTTCTAAAGTATCCTCGTCATAGACTATCTCCATGGCCCGGCCGCCTAAAACATAAGACGGCCTTACTAAAACAGGATAGCTTATCCTTGAAGCGACGGCTTTAGCTTCATCAAAAGTACGGGCTGTACCGTTTGGCGGCTGCCTCAGTTTTAATTTATCCAACATATTCTTGAACTTCTCCCGGTCTTCAGCGATATCAATAGACTCAGGGCTAGTGCCTATGATATTGACGCCCGCTTTCTGAAGCGAGAGCGTCAAGTTAATAGGCGTCTGCCCTCCAAGTTGGACTATGACACCCCACGGTTTTTCTTTAGCTGCTATATTCAGGACATCTTCCTTTGTCATCGGTTCAAAATATAATTTATCCGACGTATCATAGTCAGTGGATACGGTCTCAGGATTACAATTGACCATGATCGTCTCGCAGCCGATCTCTTTCAAAGCGAAAGAGGCGTGGACGCAGCAATAATCAAACTCTATGCCCTGGCCTATCCTGTTAGGGCCGCCGCCCAGTATCATGACCTTCTTTTTATCCAAGACCCTGACCTCATCTTCTATTTCATAAGTAGAATAAAAATAAGGTGTGTATGCCTCAAACTCCGCGGCGCACGTATCAACAAGTTTATACGTCGTCACTATACCGCTGGCGCCGCGCAAAGAAGTTATCTCATCTTCCGCGGAATTAGTCAGGCTGGCTATTTGCTTGTCTGAGAATCCAAGTTCTTTGGCGCGCCTTAAGAGCTCTTTGGCCATCTTAGAGTTTTTCAAAATAGCCTCAAAATCAATAATATCCTTGATGTTCTCCAAGAACCAGGCGTCAATAGCTGTAAGCGACTGTATCTCGCTAAGGGGCATCCCGAACCGAAGCGCGTCGCCTATATAAAATATCCTGGCGTCATTAGGTATTATAAGTTTTTGCGTGATATGCTCCATCAAACGCTCGCGGGTATCAAAATCTTTTTCCCGGACAACAGAGTCTAAACCTGATTTTTTGATCTCAAGTGAACGCAGGCCTTTCTGGAGGGCCTCCTTAAAAGTCCTGCCGATGGCCATAGCCTCACCTACGGACTTCATAGACGTGCCTAATCTCGAGTCCGCGCCGGGGAATTTTTCAAAAGTAAAACGCGGTATCTTAACAACACAGTAATCTATAGTAGGCTCAAAACACGCCGGTGTCTCCTTAGTTATATCGTTAGGGATCTCATCAAGCGTGTAACCCACGGCGAGCTTAGCGGCTATCTTGGCTATTGGAAAACCCGTGGCCTTTGATGCTAGCGCCGATGACCGCGACACGCGCGGGTTTATTTCGATCATGACCATCCTGCCATTTTTAGGATTTATGGCAAACTGGACATTACAACCTCCGGTGTCAACGCCTATCTCTCTTATGGCGCGTATAGCGGCATCGCGCATATTCTGATACTCAACATCTGTGAGCGTCTGCGCGGGCGCGACAGTTATAGAATCCCCAGTATGCACGCCCATTGGGTCAAAATTCTCTATGGAACAAATAATAATAACATTATCTTTTCTGTCGCGCATGACCTCAAGCTCAAACTCTTTCCACCCTATCACCGACTCTTCAAGAAGCACTTCATGGATCATACTGTATTCCAGGCCGCCTGATATCAGTTCTTCAAATTCCTGCATGTTGAACGCGATGCCGCCGCCGGTCCCGCCTAAAGTAAAACTGGGCCGTATGACGACAGGCAGGCCGAGAGAAGCGACAGCTTTTCTTGCCTGAGCTTTTGATTTCACGTTGATACTGCGCGGCAGGTCTAAGCCGATCTTTAACATGGCCTTCTTGAACAGGTCCCTGTCTTCCGCCTTTTCTATCGCCCTGCGGTCAGCACCTATCATCTCAACGCCGTATTTCTTTAAAACGCCTTTTTTAGCAACCGCGATAGCAACGTTTAAACCCGTCTGGCCGCCCATGGTCGCAAGGAGCGCGTCAGGCCTTTCTTTCGCTATGATCTTCTCAACGACCTCAGGCGTCACAGGCTCAATATAAGTAGCATCCGCGAACTCCGGGTCAGTCATTATGGTCGCCGGATTAGAATTGACCAAAATAACTTTGTAACCCTCTTCCTTAAGCGCTTTGCACGCCTGAGTCCCTGAATAATCAAACTCGCAGGCCTGCGAAATAATGATAGGCCCGGAACCGATTATCATTATTTTTTTAATGTCTTTTCTTTTTGGCATAGATAACCTTTTCCATTTTCCAACCATTTTCCAAACCCGCATTGGAACCATATTCCAATGCGGGTTTGGAATCTTCTGGTATCTTTTACCTCTTCTTTTTAAACTTATACATCATTTCTATGAAACGACCGAATAAATAACCTGCGTCACGCGGGCCAGGGCCTGATTCAGGATGATACTGGACGCAAAAGAGCGGCAGCTTTTTATGCCTAAGCCCCTCTGTCGTCTTATCGTAGAGATTTACGTGTGTTAGCTTGACTGACTTATCTTTTATAGAATCCATATCTACGCAGAAACCGTGGTTCTGGGCTGTGATCTCAACCTTTTTTGTCTCAAGGTCCATAACGGGATGATTACCGCCATGATGCCCGTATTTCAATTTATATGTCTTACCACCAAGGGCGCAAGCCAGGATCTGGTGCCCGAGACATATACCAAACAAAGGCACGCGGCCTAAAAGGCACTTTATCTCATCTACCACATAAGACAATGCCGCTGGATCCCCAGGCCCATTAGACAAAAAAACTCCATTCGGCTTAAGAGCCAATACATCCTTAGCGCTTGTCGTGGCAGGCATAACTTTAACGCGACAGCCTGCTTTTGCCAATAACCTCAAGCTGTTATATTTAATGCCAAAATCAAAAGCAACGACAAAAAACTCTTTTTTCTCAACTCCCCATTCGTAAGGGTATGGACAAGTCACTTCCTTTATCAAGTCCCTGCCTTCCATGCCTGGCGAAGCAAGGCATTTAGCTAAAAGGCTCTCTTTGTTAAGATCAAGCGTGGATATAATGCCGCGCATCGCGCCAGAAAGACGCAGCCTGCGCGTAAGGGCGCGCGTATCAACACCTTCAATTGCCACTATCTTATGCTTAGCTAAATACTCCCCCAAAGAGCATTTACCCCGCCAATTTGAATATACGCGGGACATTTCTTTAACTACAAAACCTTCAGCCCATGGCCTGGCGGATTCCAGGTCTTCATCATTGACTCCATAATTACCTATTAACGGGTAGGTCATGGTCACGATCTGCCCCTTATAAGATGGATCAGTCAATATCTCCTGATATCCGGTCATTGAGGTATTGAATACCACCTCGCCTAAAGCCTCACCTTCAGCTCCAAAACTAATACCTTCAAGCAAAAATCCGTCTTCTAGTATTAATATAGCTTTTTTCATTGTATTTTTAACCTATTTACTCCACTTTTTATATTATTTTACCTATTTTTATGGGTTTTTACTCCACTTTTAATATTTATTTCTGGCAAATACACATCTTTTTCAAGCTCAATCTTGCCTGTTTTAGGATTTACAAATTTGAAACGTAACATCTTAAAAGGCTCCCGATACACACTCATGCCCATAATAGAAGTTATATCAAACTCACTATCCTTATTTAACCCAAGATTACCTATCACATAAGGCTTCTGTCCTATTTTCTCATTGTTTATAAAAACATCAAGAGCCAAAGATATTATCGCGGCCTCACCCGTATTTTTAACTCGCAGGACAAGGATCGTCTTTTTTGATGGTGTTTCCTTTAAATAAATGTCTATAATCCTAAAATCCGTACTTTTCGGTACGTCAGACATATCAACAAAGACTTTTGCTACATATACCTGGCAATCTATGTTCACATTATCCCTGTTTTCATCCGCATCCAGCTTAACAACGTCTTCATATGATCCGAAATAATCTCCTTTTGTGCCAAAACCGAACAAAACCTCTGCTCCGTTTATTGTCTTTTTTCTAATAGGAGGAGGCGCTATATCCCAATCAGCGAATACTTTATACTGGCCCGCGCCCACATGTTCTACCTTATAATAAACTAGCGAGGAAGTTATTTTATCAGGCTCAATTTTTTGATAAGGCAAATTGGGAGTTATCACAAAACTTCCGCCCGCGTCTTTCGCGAGATATACGTAAAGAGGGGCTTTATATTTTGAGATCTCTTCTGGTAATTTCACAGACCCGGAGATACTGCCATCTCCGATGCTTGTGACATTAGACACGGATAAGATCCCCACCGCGTCCGGCTCAGAAAGCGCGCGGTCGCTTCTCTTAATAATGCCTTTAATATACTCTGCCTGGTCTGTATTAATATTTAATTGCATAGGCGCGGGCTTAATAAAAACGGCCTGGGCGTCCCATGGCCTTGAAGCGCTCACCCGCGGCAAAGCTGTAGGGAAAAATTTTGTTTCATTAGAATACTCCTCGTCAGTCTCCATCCTATTGATATCTTCAAGATAAATTGTCGTCTTAACAGCGTCCTCGCCTTCTGATGATTTTAGCACAAGGAACTGTTCAGTTTTCTCTACAATGCGCCCCTTCATCACGCTGCCGTTCTTCAAATAGACCGCGTCGCCGTAAGCTAGTGAACCCAGGCTTAAAATTATAAGACAAGAGGTTATTGTAAACGCGATTTTTTTCATTACGGCTAAATTTATGCCCCCGGCAGGAATTGAACCTGCACCACTAGCTCCGGAGGCTAGTGCCCTATCCATTGGGCTACGGGGGCGCGTTAAAACTAGTGCGCGCTACTTTAAAATAACCTCATTTGCTGATCGTTAGTTTTCTTGCGTTCTTCTTCTCCAAAAATAGAGACTTTGCCGTATTCGCCATCATAGCCAGGCAAGACTTTTACTTGCCCTAAGCGCACGCGCGCGATCCCCGAAGCAACCTTAGGATTAATAGCGCGCTCAAGCTCTTCTTGAGGAACTTTTGTCAGTATATCAAATTCCGTGCCCAAGCGCGCCAAGATCTGACGATATTCTCTCTCTACACTGACAGACCCCTTGCCTACCTGCTTAGCATCGGCGATGATCTCATCCAAAGGAATAAGGCTTTTAAAAGGTATGGCGCCCTCCGGCGCAAAGCCTTCTTTTCTATCCGCAAGTTGAGCGACCCTGTTTAAAACGCCTATGGTCAAAGGTTTCTTGCACTTTGGACAGCGATTCGCGTATTTCTTGGATTCTTCGGGAGAAAAACTAACACCACAAAGCCTATGCCCGTCATAATGATATTTGCCTTCTTCCGGGAAAAATTCTACTGTATACAAAAACCTCTTTTTATCTTTTAAACGCAAAACGTCGCGAATAATGCCGTAATCCATATCGCAATCAAATACATTCGCCTCGCGGCCTATCTTTGACGGAGAATGAGAATCGGAGTTTGAAACAAGAGAAAACCTGTCTAGAGCGCTCAGCCGCCAGTTCATGGCGGGGTCGGAACTAAGCCCTGTCTCTAACGCGAATATCTTCGGCGTGCTCTTTTCAAAACAATCCTCTATCCTGTCAAATCCAGACATTGAACCAAACAAACTAAACCACGGCGTGAAAATATGCGCCGGTATCAACATGCAATTCTCATCTATATCAAAAACAATACGAGCCAATTCCGCGGCATCCAACCCTAAAATAGGCCGCCCATCCGATGCCAGATTGCCCACAGACCCAAGCGTATGATTAATAGCATCCACTGTTTTAAAAGAAGGCGCTAATATCAGATTATGAATACGGTATGTGCGGTTATTCTTGGAATATATGCTTGAGACCTCAGAGGAAAGAATAAAATAGACGCCATTGTGCGTAAATAGGCCCTTGCCCGTAGGTTCAAGCTTAGACTTTAACTCCTCAAGCCACAGGTAATGCGTAAAATCACCAGTACCCATGAGCGTAATACCCTTTAACTTTGCCCATTCGGCGATGTGGACTATATCCATATCGCGGCTAGTAGCCCGCGAATATTTAGAGTGTATGTGAAGATCCGCTAAAAATTCCATTTTCTACCTCATTGCCAATGAGACAAACTATCCAATGAGACAAACTATCCTGCTTGATCTGTCTCATTCGTTTGTTTTACGGTATGCAATTTTGCCGGAACAAACCGTATACTCAACAACACCTTTCAGAACGCGGCCCAAAAACGCGGAGTTTTTTGATTTTGAAACAAAACCATCCTTAGCCACAAACCATTCTTTTCGCGGATCAACTATCACAATGTCAGCGCCGCTACCCGCGGTGATCCTGCCTTTATTAATGCCTAATATCCTGGCGGGATTAGAAGCCATCTTCTCCACCAATTGCGGCCAATCAAGTATGCCTTTATCCACCAATTCGGTGATAGCAACGCTCAGCTCTGTTTCAAGGCCGACCACGCCGAATTCCGCGCGGTCAAACTCTATCTCTTTTTCATTATCCGTATGCGGGGCATGGTCAGAAGCAATACAATCAATAGTGCCGTCTTTTAATCCATCCCTAACAGCTAAAACATCACTAGCGCTCCGCAGAGGTGGATTGATCTTTAAATTAGTATCGTAACCCACCAGTGCCTCTTCATTCAAAGAAAAATAGTGCGGGGCGGTCTCCGCTGTTACTGCTAAGCCGCTCTTCTTAGCCCGCCTTACAAGCTCAACTGATTCCTTACAACTGATATGGGCGATATGCGCGCGACCGCCTGCCTCTTTTGCCAGCTTCAGATCTCTTTCAACACGCTTATATTCGGATTCTCTTGATATACCGCGCAGCCCCAGCTGTGTTGAAACAAAACCCAGGTTTATAACTCCCTGCGCGGAGAGTTTTTTATCCTCACAATGACAGATCACTAAAACATCAGCTTCTTTAGCTTTTTTAAAAGCCTCTGACATAATACCTTCATCATCAACCGAGTCTCCGTCGTCAGTTATAGCAATAACCCCCTGGCCTTTTAAAGCCATGATATCCGAAAGCTCTTTGCCTTGCCTGCCTATCGTAATAGCGCCGCAGATATAAACGTGGGCAACCGCGGCCTTCTGAATAATACCCTTTAACAGCCGCAAGTGCTCAGGTGTATCCATAGCTGGCGCCGTATTGGGCATAGCTAAAACACTTGTCACGCCGCCTTTTAACGCAGCCTTTGTGCCAGAGGCCACGGTCTCTTTATCCTCGCGGCCAGGTTCCCTTAAATGAACATGCATATCAATAAGCCCGGGTAAAACAAACTTACCCGCGGCATCTATCACAGTGTCAGCCTGAGCTTTTATATCTTTAGACACCCGCGAAACGAGCTCACCCTCTATCAAAACATCCATCACGTCAGAAATACCCGCGACAGCATCTACAACCCTGCCATTTTTAATAAGAATAGTCATAATATTTTCAACTTTTCATTCGCCTGCGCGCACAGAAATAAAGCCGCCATACGGATCGCTATACCGTTAGTCACCTGTTCTAGAATAACAGAGTTTAAGCCGTCAGCCACGGCGCTTTCTATCTCAATACCGCGGTTTATAGGCCCGGGATGCATAATAATTATATTCTTTTTAGCCTTTGTCAGCCTATCGGTCGTAATACCGAAATTCTTAAAATACTCCAATTGCCGCGGAAAAGCGCTCTCCGTATCGCGCTCAAACTGCATGCGCAAGACGTTAACCGCATCCGCGCCTTTAAGGGCTTCGTCAATATCGTTTGTCACGCGCACGCCGGTCTCTTCTATGCCGAGTGGTATCAACATAGAGGGCGCGCACACCGTAACCTTGGCGCCCAACTTCGTTAATCCCCAGATATTGGAACGAGCTACCCGGGAGTGCGCGATATCTCCGACGATACTAACCTTCAGCCCTTCTATCCTGCCCAATTTTTCTTTAAGCGTAAAAATATCTAAGAGCGCCTGAGTAGGATGCTCATGCCATCCGTCTCCGGCATTTATGACGCTGGCTCGTAATTGACGCGCCAGCATGACAGCGGCGCCCGAACAATTATGGCGCACCACAATAATGTCTACCTTCAAAGCCTCTATGTTCTTACCAGTATCAATAAGCGTCTCGCCCTTGCGAACACTTGACGATTCGACCGCTATATTGATAACGTCAGCCGACAACCTTTTCGCGGCTATTTCAAAAGATACCCGCGTCCTGGTGGATGGTTCATAAAAAAGATTTACCACTGTCTTGCCGCGCAGGGTAGGCACTTTTTTGATTTCTCGGCTGATGACCTCCTTAAAAGAATCCGCGGTCGCCAAAAGAAGCTCTATCTCTTCTTTGCTTAGCTCCTGCAACCCCAAAAGGTCTTTTCTTACCCACCCACTTTTTTTCATTCGTGGTTCTCCATAACAGCCACTTCATCAATCCCTTCAGATTCTTCCAACCTTACTTGAACGGTCTCTTTAGGAGATGTGGGTATATTTTTACCCACGTAGTCCGCCCTTATGGGCAGTTCCCGATGCCCTCTATCCACTAAAACAGCTAGCTGGATAAAAAGCGGCCTGCCAAAATCTATCAACTCATCCAAAGCCGCCCTGACCGTACGGCCAGTATAGAGCACGTCATCAACCAAGATGACTTTCTTGTTTTGGATGTCAAAATCTATTTCAGTCTTGTGAACCACTGGCTGTTGAGCAATAGAGCTTAGATCGTCCCTGTAAAGAGTGATGTCTAAAACACCTACAGGCGGCTTGTGCCGCTCTATCTTTTCCATCAGCTCCGAGAGCCTAAAAGCCAGATGCGCCCCGCGCGTGCGGATGCCCACTATCACAAGGTCTTTTGTGCCCTTGTTCTTTTCTAAGATCTCATGCGCCATCCTGGTTAATGTGCGCAGTAAGCCGTTCTTATCCATGATGCGTGCTTTTTCTTTCATTGGCATAAAACTACCTCCAGTGTGCAGCCTGCTCCACACCCGGCGCTAATCGATATTGCGCCGGTGCGCAACTTACTGTTGCAAAAAAACCCGCACGTTGTGTGCGGGTTCAATGTTCGTAAAATCATAGTTTTCAGTTTCATGATCTGCTTTCCTTGCCGGTTTCTCTGAACCAGCTTAAAGGCACTTTTAGAAATATAACACAGGACACTTATTTTGTCAAGGCTGAATGCCCCATAGTGTGAACGCAAGTTAAAAATGTCATGTTTATTGCAAATTAAAAATGTCAGTAATTTACG
>Ga0051987_10000913_pt1 | contig 15676 bp, 16 predicted proteins | sample CryGey08umfilter_2_FD_58083 | JGI IMG/M metagenome (GOLD analysis project Ga0051987, IMG submission 58083) | Groundwater microbial communities from aquifer in Utah, USA - Crystal Geyser 4/10/14 0.8 um filter | ecosystem: Environmental > Aquatic > Deep subsurface > Groundwater | place: USA: Utah... | reverse complement strand
TGTAGCCGGGTCCACGATGACCAGAGGGCTGTTTGTCGGTACACTGATTCCCTCGACTGGTATTAATGCAGCCGGCTTGGCCAGCTTTGTTTCCAGCTTCTATTCACCGGGAGCGACCTCCGGTAATATGAATATCGTGGCACGGGATATTTTTATCCCGGCAGCTTCTCCGACCCCTCCTCGCGTGCATTGGGGGCAGTCGGCCGTCACCGCCGTGGATACGACACTTGGAACCGTGACCATGGGCAATATGACTCTGAGGGATGATGCCGGTTCTGTTGCTGGCGGCACGTCAGCACTAACCTTCACTTTGGGGACCTATGTGTTGTCCTCGACCATTCCGACCAATCTGCTGGTCTTTAGGTTCAACGATGCTGTCAATTTTTACGATCTTTACGTAGCGACTGTAGTTGGGTTACGACGTGGCATTTACTTTGTGGTGCCAACTGCAGGCCCAAGTGCAGGTAAGGTTACCACGGTTGGTGAATCCTATATGTCCAAGGTGGACAGCATTGCACCGAATCCCTTTGTCGTCGGTGCGACGGAGGATATTACCATTGCCAACATCCATCCCGGTATGCCGGGTCAGTCACGTACTGCAATTCTTACTCAGGGACTTACACCCTCTGTTGCAGGGCCAATGACTATTCCTGCGCTTACATCCGGATCAATCGGTAACGGCTATCTCAATGCGCCTGCCCCCATCTCGGAATTGATGGTATTTCAAGGCAGTATGTTTGTTATGAAGAAGGATGCTCTGGATACCTTTGCCTCTAATGTTCCGGCTGGCGGTACGGATACCCACCTGCGACTGGTTGAGTTTTTTGAGTCCGGCGCAATGCAGGGTGAGGAGATCATGGGCGGCAATCCACCCGGTGCTTTGCCTGGGAAGATGAGGGATTACCCCTCCAATTTTATCGGTTTCGTGCATAATCAGGCTGATCCTTATCCGAGCTTCAGCGGTCCGCTGAACTTCCTGGCGCGGACGATCTATGCCAGCAGTTACGCCGGATTTTCCACAGCCTATACAACCGGGTCGTTGAGCATTACCACAGCACCGACAACCACAGCGACGGGAACAGCCACGCTGGTTGCAACCCCGGCTGGAGGAACGGCTGCCACATCCACATTGACCATCGATATTTCGGCGTCCACAGCGCCCGGTGTGTATCATATGTATGGTGCACTGACCGGTGGTGGCTATATTGATATCGTCTGGCCGATCGGTGGTACCAAGGCGTTGTATGCAGCCAGCGCCAGCTCTACCGGCACAGTCAGCGAGGTTGGCGAGGCCTATATCACGCAATAGTCCTGTTTCGGGACGTATAAAAAGAGGCGCCGGCAACGGTGCCTCTTTTTTTGTTTTTGCGTTCTAAAAATTTTGTACTTGTCCGTTTATTTATTTTCCACCTTGAAAATAATTGGCAATTTGTTAAAACTGGCATTGATCGGGGGATTGTTTCGCTTGATCCAAAACAGGAAGAAGGGGAAAGAGGATGAAATATATTCGAATGCATGCACGCCATGTTGTTTTTCTGGTTGCTATTTTTGTAGCTATGGCTGGCTTGTCAGCCTGTGGTAACAACAGTAGTGGTACGACTACCGGCTCGAGCCTTTCTGGTTCTGGCGCATAATGAAAGGGGGGATAGACATGAAATCATTCAAAGAGACGTTCACCATCAAGGCGATAGCAAGGGTTCTTTCTTTAACCATCGTAGCGTTAGTTTTTGTGGTTCAAAGTGCTTTTGCTCTGACAGCAAATACCGCCTATACACTGGAACTGGCGAAAGTGAATTCCAATGGCACGACGACGGTGGTGAGTAGTACCAGCGTTACATCGGATGCAAATGGAAAAATTACCTTCACTTTTTCCAATGTGCCGACGCAGGCCACCAACAGCTTTCTTATCGTAACCGTGACGGATGCGGCGGGTGCTGTACAAATCAAATCATTTGCCCCGGCACCTGCGGCAAACGGCACAAACACGCTGGGCGTGAATACAACCACGACGGCGCAGGCCAACCTTATGGAACAGCTGGGGGCCGTGATTGGCACCGATGACCCTATTGTCGTGTCTTTCGGGTTGATGTTTACGCGCGACCCGAATTTGTCGACAACGGACATCGCCAACTTAGCCATCATTGCTCAGCAGGCTATTGTCAACGGCATGGAAGTGTACATGCTTGCCAACGGTGCTACTGCCGCACAGATGGCCACATTCAAGAGCAAGCTGGTCTATAACGCCACGGCGGGCACAACCGATTTGCGTGATTTTACCGCATTGACCAAATCGGCCGTGGATACGCCAGCCCAGGCCAAGGATGATATGGCCAAGGCCTCCGGTCTGATTTCTGCCGCATTTGTCGATGCTGCTGCCGCAGCAAGCATTGATCTGGATCTGGTTCTGAGCGCCTTCGATTCCGCCGGAATCAAGTTGCAGTCCGGTGCGGGGCTAACTGCGATGAATGCTCTTTCCATTGCGTTCCGGACCACTATGAATCAGGCAGTGAATAGTTTCTTCACCCAGCTTTCTGCGGTAAAGGTGAAAGAGCGGTATTCCAATGCGTTGACGGTGCTGGGTGCCAGCGCAGGTCAGCTAACGCAGTTCAATGCTGCGGTTTCCACAATGGCGACCGATATGGCTGCGATAGATACGACCTATGCCTTATATTATGACGGTACGCCCGGCTATGATATGACCGAGACCTTGGCTGCAGCATCTGCTGCAGGCCATCTGTCGCTTGCCGATCCGGTCATTGCAGCGGGCATTACTGCTGGTCCCCCAAATGGATTGGTAGCAGCAACCAGCACAGTCCAGAACGCCATGGACTATGCTTACCAGTACGTGTTTGCCAAGTTTCAGGGTGCGGCACCGGGAACGGGGATTCAGTCCACCAACGCTGATATTACCACCATGAAGAGCAACGTGGCTACGGCACTGGCAGTGGCTGTTGGGTCGCTTCCGGCAGGGCTTGGTACCTACCGGGATTTCACCGGCAGTACGATCAACTGGCCGATTCCACAGACAGCGTCGGTCAACTTCATTGCTGCTGCTATTTCGGCGACTGGTAGTCTTAGTTACACGCGCACCACCCTTGCCGTACCCGCAAATATGGCTTGGCTGAACGGGAACACCGGCGTACGCACCGATTTTGGGCCGCTTGGGCTAAACTTGCCCGCCTCATTCGCCGATCTGATGGGCATGCAGGAAGACATTATGATCGCCGAGTTCACGCGATTCTACATTTTTGACCCGGCTAATGGCACAACAGGGGGCAATCCTACGCAGGCACAGATGCAGTCAACCAAGGCCGGCTTTATTACCAATATTGCGGCCATTGTTGGTAATATCAGCGGCACGACTGATGGCACCACCGCCTTTACAACGGCACAGAAAAAAGCGTTGGTTCTGTCCCAGCAGCAGCCCAGCCTGCATTAAAGGTATAGCGCGAGAGTACTATCCATTGTTGTGCAAAGCCCCGGTTTATGCCGGGGCTTTGTTTTGTGCCAGGCGGATTGGCTGCGGATGGCGGGGATGCAATCATTGTGAATGCCCGATAAGCTGCGCTCATATGTCGAATGTTGCTGTTTCGCCCATTTCTTTGCCGCTTTGGCTGCCGCGTGTCGCCGAGGCCGGCCTTGTGCTTCTTGCCGCATGGTTGGTGGCAGGCTGGCTGACCGGCGGGGTGGTCGATCAGGCCATGCGTGGATCGGTCAACAGCGATGCTGTAGTGCAAGGACCCGATGCTGCGGCGATTGCCGCATTTCCCTTATTTGGCAAGCAGGCGGTTGCGCCGGTTGCTCCAGTGGTATCCGCACCGGTTGCAGCAGCGCCGACCCGACTGAATATCCGCCTGCTCGGCACGGTGGTGGCCGGTGATCGTTCCATGGCTGTGATGCAGCTGGATGTGGGCGAGGAAAAGGTTGTGTTTATCAAACAGGATATTCTTCCCGGGGTGACATTGGAACTGGTGGAGGCCGATGCGATTGTGGTGGATAACCGTGGACGCAAGGAAAAGGTGCTGATGGCCAAGGGGTCGCTCGGCGTAGTTGCCCCGACTCAGCCGGTTATTTCTCCGGCGAATACTTCCAACCAGCGAACCTTTACTCACGATGCGATACAGGAGCATATGCAGGATTTACCCAAACTACTGACCGGAGCGCTTGCCATACCACACCAGACAGATGGCAATCCCGACGGTTTCTTGATTCAGGATATCGTTCCCGGCTCTCTTTATGAGCAGGCCGGTTTGATGAATGGCGATATTATTCGCCGCGTTAACGGGCAGGAAATCAGCACCCCGGAGAAAGGTATTGCTCTGTTTCAGGAGTTGCAGACGGCCAACAGTCTTGATCTCGAAATCACTCGCGCCGGGGCGGTGCAGCAGTTACATTTCGACATCCGCTGAACATGGGAAGGTTAGAGCGAGGGACAATGAGGGGAGTAGTTTGAAGCGTTTTATACTAGGTTTGATGGCTGCGGTCGTATTGCTGGCACTGAGTGCTCCAGCGGCAATGGCACGCGATGTGACACTGAATTTCAAGGATGCGGACATTCGCGCCTTTATCGAGTTTGTAGCGGGCTTCTCCGGCAGAAATTTTCTTATTGATAACCGCGTGAAAGGTAAGGTGACGATTATTTCGCCATCGCCTGTGTCCGAGGATGCCGCCTATGCTGTCTTCCTGTCTGTGCTGGAGGTGAACGGCTTTGCCGCCGTACAGAGCGGTACCGTGGTCAAGATCGTGCCGCGTGCCGAGGGTACGCAAAAACCATTGCCTGTGGCTCCGAAGGCTGGCAGTCAGGAAGGCGATGCGCTGGTCACTGAGGTAATCCGCCTGAAATATGCGGATGCCTCGCAATTGATGGCTATTCTGCGCCCGCTAGTACCGCCGAACAGCAATCTCTCAGTATATCCCAACGGCAATATGTTGCTGATGACCGATTCGGCAGCCAACATCCAGCGCATCCGCGAGGTGGTGAAACTGCTCGATCGCAATGAGGCGATGGGAGTGAAGGTATTCCTCCTTGAGCATGCCTCGGCCGACAAGGTGGCCGCAGCCCTGACCCAGTTGTATAGCGGTCCGTCGCAGGGTGCGATGGGCTCTGTGAAAGCCATGGCCTATCAGCCGGGCAATATGCTGATTGTGGTGGCTGCTCCACAACTGCTCAGCGAAGTCGTGCGCATGGTCAGCAAGCTCGATATATCTCCGCCCACAGATAATGAACGTCTCTATGTACGCTACCTGAAGAATGCCGACGCCGAGGATGTGGCCAAGGTGATCAACAGCCTGATTTCCGGGCAATCAGGGGGTGCTGCTGCCGTGGCGGGAGCAGCTCCCGGGAAATCACTGTTCACCGGTGACGTGAAGGTGGTGGCCGATCCGGCAACCAATGCGCTGCTTATCACTGCCGATGCCGGCGATCGCCCCGGACTGGATGGACTTATTGATAAGCTGGATATCCGACGTCTGCAGGTACTGGTCGAGGCGCTGATTATCGAGATTAGTGCCAATGGCGCACAGCAGTTCGGTATGGAGTTCCGCGGACTTTCCGATCCGAACAATCCGACCCGACAGGTGATCGGTGGGACGACCTTCTCAACAAATCCGGGTGGGGTGAATATCAACACGGTAGCGGCCAATCCGTTGGCGCCGGGCAACGGCATCGCGGTCGGTGTTGTGCAGGGAACGATTTCAGTCGGCGGTAATACCTTTTATAATCTTGGTGCGCTGTTGCGTGCGCTGGAAACCAAGACCGATACCAATGTGCTGTCCACTCCGAATATCCTGACCATGGACAATGAAGAGGCTGAAATCATTGTCGGTCAGAATGTGCCTTTCCTGACTGGCACCAGTGCAAATGCAGCGACAACCACCAATCTATTCAATACCGTGCAGCGTCAGGATGTTGGCTTGACCCTGCGCGTCACACCGCAGATTTCCGAGGGCGACACGATAAGGCTGAAGATTTTCCAGGAGATTTCGAGTGTTGCGCCTACCGAGCCCAATGTAAATGCAAGCGATATTATCACCAACAAACGCTCCATCAAAACCACGGTACTGGCGGCCGACGGAAATATCATCGTGCTCGGTGGTCTGATGCGTGACGATAATACCAAGGGCGTGCAGCGCGTGCCGTGTATCGGCGCGGTACCTTTGCTTGGCGAACCGTTCAAGTTCACCCAAAACTCGCGTACCAAGACCAATCTGATGGTTTTTCTTAAGCCGCATATCATTCGCAGCCGGCAGGATTTGCAGGGTATCACCGAGGATAAGTACCGCGATGTTCAGGATGTCTACGACGCGCAAAAATATGAAGGCACTATTCTTTTTCCGCAGAAGGAAACACCGCTTCCCGAGAATATGAATCCGATTCCCAAGCCTGCTGATGCAGTTCCGCCTGCTGCTCCGGCAGCTCCGGGCGTTACGCCGCCGATGGCATCCCCTCAAGCAGTACCTGTGCAGCCTTGATGTCTGAACAGCCCGTGCCCGCAGCGATCGAGCCGGTGCTGACCCACCTGTCGCGCATTCCGCCGGAGCGGGTGGATACCAAGCGTGTGCTGCGCTTCTCCCTTCCTGTATTGCGCCTTGGTCCGGTGTTGCCCCTCGCGGTCTCTGACGAAGCTGTAAATCCTGTGGCTGTACCCGATGATGGCGATTGGCCGTGGATGCTGCTTGATGATATGCGCCGCGAATTGGGCGGCGAGGTGACTCCCGTTCTGGCGCCGCGCGGCCAGATTCTACTGGAGTTGAATCGAGTGTTTGATATGGCTTCTGCGTCTGCTGAGGAGATGCTTGAGGATCTGGGCAGCGAGGGTGAGTTGTCACGTGAGATCGAGGAGGTCAAAGACCTGCTCGAATCCGAGGATGAGGCCCCGGTCATCCGCTTGGTGAATACGCTGATTTCGCAGGCTCTGAAGGAACGCGCCAGTGATATCCACATCGAGCCCTTTGAAAACAACGTGCTGGTCCGCTTTCGTGTGGATGGTGTACTGCATACCGTGGTGACTCCACCCAAGGGTGTACAGGCGGCGATGACCAGTCGCATCAAGGTACTTTCCGGCATGGATATCGCCGAAAAACGACATCCGCAGGACGGGCGTTTCCGCGTACGTATTGCCGGACGTGAGGTAGACGTGCGCGCTTCTGTCCTGCCTACTGCCTACGGCGAGCGTGTGGTGCTGCGCCTGCTGGATCGCGGCAGGGGCGTGCTGAGCCTGACCGAACTGGGCATGAACGATACGCATCTGGCGATTATGAAGGATGTGGTATCAGCACCTCACGGTATCGTGCTGGTGACAGGACCTACGGGTTCGGGCAAGAGCACCACCTTGTATAGTGCGCTGATGACGGTGGACCGCAAGAATCGCAATGTGCTGACCATCGAAGACCCCATTGAATACCAGCTCGACCATGTCGGTCAGATGCAGGTGCAGAGTAAGATTGGCGTAACCTTCGCCGCCGGCCTGCGCTCGATTCTGCGCCAGGATCCGGATATCGTGATGATCGGCGAAATTCGCGATCTGGAGACAGCTGAGATCGCCATTCAGGCCAGTCTGACCGGTCATCTGGTGCTTTCGACGCTGCACACCAACGATGCCTTATCCTCCATCATGCGCCTCAAGGATATGGGGGTGGAACCTTATCTGGTGGCCTCCAGCCTGCTTATGGTGCAGGCACAGCGCCTGGTGCGCGAGCTATGCCCGCATTGCAAGCGGCCGCGCCCTGTTGCTGAAAGTGATTGGCAGGCCATGCGTGTGTCGCCCGATGACTACCGTCATGTGACCGAACTTTATGAAGCCGTCGGTTGCGAGGCCTGTATCCAGACCGGTTATGCCGGTCGTCTCGGTATCTTTGAAATGACGCGGGTGACGGACGCGATGCGCGATGCCATTCATGATGGCAAGGGTCTGTTGGAGATGCGCCGGTTGGCGCGCCGCGAGGGTATGAAATCGCTGGCTCACGATGGGGCGCGGCATGTAGCGAGCGGGCGCACCAGTGTGGATGAGGTGCTGCGCGTGACGCGTGAGGATGCGGTCGTCGTTCAGGAATGAGCCTGTTTGTATATGAGGCCGTGGATCGTCGCGGCCGCACGCAGAAGGGCGAAATCGAAGCAGATTCGGAACGCGCCGTACGCAGTCAGTTAAAGAACAGCGGCCTGATGGCAAGGTATATTGAGCCTGCCCGTCGCACCCATGCAGGCAGTGGCGAAAGCAACCTGCGCAAGCTCGATGACACCCAGACGATTACCTTCATGCAACAACTCGCGACCTTGCTTAGCGCTGGCATGCCGATGGCCGAGGCTCTGGAATCCATTGCCGAAAGCATGGAAACCAAGCGCGGACGGCAACTTGTGTCGGCACTCCGCCAACAGGTGCTGGAGGGCAATGCTCTGGCCGCAGCGATGCGACATCTCGGCTTTGATGAGGTGGCCTGCAATATGGTTGCAGCGGGTGAAGAAACCGGGCAACTGGATGCAGTGACCAGTCGCCTATCTCAGGTGCTTGAACATGGCAGGGAACTGCGTCAGGAAGTGCTCTCGGCAGTACTGTATCCGGTGATTGTCAGCGGTTTCGGCCTGCTGGTTATGGTTTTTCTGCTTACTGTGGTGGTGCCCCAGATTGCCGGTGTTTTTGCCCGGACCGGCGGTGATCTTCCCTGGTTGACGACGACCATCATCAATGTTTCCCACACACTGCGGGAACATGGCCTGTGGTTGCTCGGGGGGCTTGTTCTGCTTGTAGCCGGCTATCGTTTTGCCATGCGTCTGCCGCATATCCGCCGACGGCGCGATATGCTGTTGCTCAATCTGCCCGCCATCGGTGGATTGCTGCGCAAAATGGAGACTGCACGCTATGCGCGCACCCTCGGCATGCTACTGGGTGGCGGCGTGCCGGTGCTCTCCGCCCTGCATATCGCCAGTCAGGCCTTGCTCCTGGAGCCGGTGCGTGAGGCGGCCATTGCGGCGCGTGAATCCATGCGTGAGGGTGAAAGTCTGGCTGAGAGGTTGCGCCTTTCCGGCTATATTCCACATCTGGCCATTCGCCTGATTGCTGTTGGTGAGCAAAGCGGCCAACTCGATGCCATGCTTTTGCGCGTGGCCGACAACTTCGATGCCGAAACATCACGCAGCCTGAAACGGTTGGTGACCATGCTTGAGCCGATACTGGTGATGCTGATGGCGGTGATGGTCGGCACGCTGGCACTGGCCATCCTGCTACCCATTATGGAAATGAACGAACTGGTTCATCGATGATGCTGCCAAGACTTGTCGCCGCCTTGCTGCTGGTCGTGCTTGTTTCTGCGCAGGCACCACAGGCCGATGCCGATGCGGGGGATGCCTATCGTCAGGCTATAGCCCTGGCTGCACAGGGCAGGGATGCGGAGGCTGTCGCCATGCTGGCGGGTGCCGCCGAATTGGCCCCCGCTGTGTGGAATGAACGCATGCGTGTGGCGGCTCAATTGCTGACCATGCGCACAATGCAGGGTGTTGAGCTACCCTCCGCAAATGGCCTGAATGGTGCGTTGATCGCCACTTACGGACAAATGCATGCAGCGCCGCAGGCCGCCGATGCCCGTTTCACAGGTATCCTTGCCAGTATTTTTCCCGGTGCAGGGCATGCATGGCTTGGGCGCTGGCACGATGCCGGTATCGCTGCCCTGATGGTTTGGCCGATGCTGTTGCTTACCCTGTGGGCCTGGCGCCGTCACATGGGGCCGCTGACTGTCTTTTTCTCACTGATCACCCTGTGGTTGTGGTCGGGAAGCGTGTTTTCGGCTGTGTCGCTTGCCGAGCGTGGCGCTTTTGAGGCTTATGTGTTGTGGTGGCAGGGTTTGTGGCAGGCATCCGGACTCCCGGGCAGGCCGTGGTAGGGCGCTACCTTGTCCTGTATGCCTTGCTGGCCGCGCTCAGCCTGGCTGTGGCGACAAGCATGCCAAGTGTGTCTGGTGCAGCTGTTTCCGCAGCAGGTGCGCCGCTGTATGTCTATCAACACTTGATCGGCGGCCATGACGGCCGGCCGTGTCCGTCATATCCCGTGTGTTCGCTGTATGCCCGGCAGGCATTCGAGACGCATGGGTTGCTGATTGGTTCATGGCTGATGCTCGATCGGCTGATTCACGAGGCGGATGATGTGCGCCGTGGCCCGTGGTTGCTGGCGGCGGATGGCAAACGCCTTTATGATCCGCTGGCACGTAATGATTTCTGGCTGCGCTCCGGCGAGTCAAAAGATTCGAATGATTAGGGAGTAGAGGATATGAGGCAACTGGAGACACGCTACCTGAAGGAGCAAAGGGGATTCACGCTGCTTGAGCTGATGGTGGTGCTGGTGATTATCGGCGTGCTTGCCGCCATTGTGGCGCCGCGTTTTATCGACCGTGCCGACGAAGCCAAGGTGGAAGCCACCCGTGCGCAAATGAGCGGCATCGGGCAGGCACTGAAGCTCTATCGCCTGCACAACAGTCGATATCCGACCTCCAGCGAAGGGTTGGCCGTATTGATATCATCTGGCAAGGATGGTCGCCGCTATATGGACAGCCTGCCCAAGGATGCATGGGGCAATGATTTCATCTATCTCTCGCCCGGCGTGCATGGTGATTTTGATCTGCTTTCCTACGGTGGTGACGGACGTAGCGGCGGTTCCGGATTCGATGCCGATATCGGCAACTGGTAAGGCTACGGTTAAACAACCGGCCTCGGTAAGCGCACCTTCCCTGCCTGCTCCCCTGAATGTTTTGAGCCAGCGGGGCTTCACCCTTCTGGAGATCATGCTGGTTCTAGCCGTGATGGCCGTGGTGGCCGGTTTTGTGTTGCCCAATCTATTCCGTCCTTCCACAGCTTCGCTTGACGACACATCTAGGCATCTGGTGCGTCTGCTGCATCTGGCATCTGAGGAAGCGCAACTACGTGGCATGCAATTGCGCTGGAAAGCCTATGATGATCATTATGCCTTTGAACTGACCGGGGGGGGCGGGGAGTGGCAGGCACTAAACGAGCCGCCTTTTACGAATCAAAAACTGCCCGATGGTGTCACAATCAGCGAGGTGAAGCGATCCGAAGGGGTGCAGTTTTTCATGCCCAGTGTAACTGATGCGCGTGCGAATGCTGCTGATGCTCAGCAGTCTTCTGTCGATGGAAGCGCGGATAAGCGTAGGCAGTCAGAAAAGGAGAAGGTACCGCTTGGCACTGTTGTATTCATGAGCGATGGCATGCTCACACTGGCCGATGTAAAATTGCACACAGTGGCAGGCGATGCCCGCATCGAGCTGCGTCCCGGTCCTGCCGGCATTCGTGTGTTGGACAACACTCCGTGAGTCGCACTCCTTTGAATCAAGCCTCGGGGAATCGTGGATTCACCCTGCTCGAAGTCATGGTGGCGCTGGCCATTGCCGCTACGGCCCTTGTCGTTTTGATGGGGCGGGTAGGCTCCTCGGCGGATATTCAACATGACCTGGCGCTGCATGCCGAGGCAATGGGTCTGGCAGTGAATGAACTGGAGCGCATTGCTATGGAGAAGGCTCCCGCAGCTGATGTCTCGGGCGAGATTGAAACGGCGAGCGGTATATTCAAGTGGAAGAGCACGCAACTGGCTACGCTTGATGCTCAGTTTGTGCGCCAGAATATGCTGGTCACTGCTCCTGATGGCGGTACGGTGAGCCTGTTTCTCTACCGCAACCTGCCATGACGTGCACCCAAAGAAACAGGGGCTTCACCCTGCTCGAAATGCTGGTGGCGCTTGCCGTGTTCGCGCTGATCGCCACCGTGTGCTATGCCGCGCTGGTGCCGGCTGGTGAGGGATTTCGCATGTTGCAGCAGCAACGCGACGTACTCGAGGCCTCCTACCAGATGGATCGCCGCCTGCGCATGGACACGAGCTATCTGTTGCTCTCGGCAGACAAATCCCTGATTACGCTTGAGATCACCCACGACCAGCGTGGTGCCGATTCCTTTGATACGCTCACCCTGCTGGTTGCCGATGGCGAGTCGGTCGCTCCGGCGCAGGTGCACTATGCTATCGATGAAGACAGCGGATATATCGTTCGTCAGTCGGGCATGGCATGGCTGCGCGATACACAGGCACTGAGCTGGCAGATGCAGTCGGCTTCTTCCTTCGAGGTGCAGGCATTGGGGGCCGACGGCAAATGGCTGGATACCTGGGACAAGAAAAGCGGCGATGTACTGCCACAGGCCCTGCGTGTGCGCTGGCGTTCAGGAGAAGGAATGCAGCGTGAGCTGTTGCTGCCTCTATCCATCGGGCAGTCCCCCGTAACCACTCAGAGTGGACAGCAAACAATTCCGGCAGCCGGGCAAGCTACCCCGACAACACCGGTTGGTTCTGTGGGGCAGACGAACTGATGCTATTTCTGCAACAGTACAATAACGACTCAAATCCGGGCGAGCGTAGCAATGAACGGGGTATCGCCTTGGTTATGGTGCTGGCGCTGGTAGCGCTTGTCGCCGTGTGGGCCGTGCAGAGTGGTGAAGAGGACTGGGTATCGCTGCGCCGGGCGGAGAATATGCAACTGGCCGCCAAAACATGGCTGGGCGTTGAATCAGGCGAGGCTCTGGCGATGCGCGCATTGTCGGCCGACGATCCGGCTTACGATTCGCTGGATGAGGATTGGGCACAGCTAACGCCACCTTTCCCCGTTGATGATGGCGTGATTGCCGGGCGTATCGAAGATGCCAACCGTTATCTCAACCTCAACGATCTGGTCGATGCCTCCGGTAAGGCGCAAGCGGATGTGGTGGCCGTGTTTAAGCGCCTGTTCACTCGTCTGCAGCTGGATGCACGATTGGTCGATGCACTGGTTGACTGGATGGATACCGACAGGGAGCCATATGGTAGCGGTGGGGCCGAGGAAAGTGCCTATGCCAACCGACCATACCATATCAAGAATGCGCCGCTCGACAGTCTGAATGAATTACTTTTGGTGCAGGGTTTCGAGCCGGCCATGCTGGATGCGCTGCGCAAGGTTGTCATTGCGCGGCCCAGTACGGTTCTGTCTGCGGTGAATATCAATACCGCCCCTGCGGATGTGCTGTTAAGCTTGGCCGATAATATTCCGCAAGGGGATGTGGAAGCCATGATCAGTGGGCGTGAGAGCACACCCTACAAAAACATTGGAGATTTGACTGCGGGCGGCCTCAATCAATGGGTGTCGACAGTCAAGCCGGGTTTGATGACGACCAAAAGCGATGCCTTTCTGATCCGGGTTGAGGCTCGATTCGATCGTGCCCGTTGGGCAGAAGAAATGCTGCTGGCGCGTCAGGGTGATGCCTTCCAGGTGCTGTCACGGCGCAAGGTGGCCGGCCTGTGAGGATCATCGTTTGCATGCAATACGGAGTACAGGCATGACATTGATTGCCAACTGGGATGGGGCGCGTCTTGAGTTGTGGGATGAGCAGGGCGAGCGACAGTTTGTGTTCGAGCCGCCGTCTGTAACAACAGAAAGCATTGCCAATGATGGCTCTCAGGATGCAACGAGCGATGTGGCAGGTGGGGTGGCCAGCGTAAGGGGTGAAACAGCTGCGCAACCGCTTTTGGCTGATGCTCCGCAGGGAGCTTCGGTACTGGAGTTGAGCAGCGTGGATGCATCCGTTGCTGCATTTCTCCTGCCCGCCGAGGATTTGCTGCAACGTTCATTTTCCCTGCCCTTCGAACATACGCGCTATATTGATGCCGCCATGCTTGGGCAGGAGTTGGCCGACCAGGCCGGTGCGGAAGATGCCGACTGGTGGTTGTGCTGGCAGGCTGAACGTGAGGAGGGCGGGGTGCGTGGCCTTGTTTTTGCACTGCCTCAGAAACTCAGGGACGAATTGAGCAAAGCTTCAATCAGCAGCCAATGCCCCTATATCGGGCCGGATATCGCCGTGCGTCTGGCTGCCCGGCTTAAGACAGGAGCGACATCAGTGGCGGTGCTTGATGCCGATGCCGAAGGGCTGATGTTGGGTGTGTATGTGGCCGGTATATGGCGCGGTATGCGGCGATTGAATCTGTCTGCCGGCAGGGGTTTGGCGAGGCTGGCGCATGAGGCCTTTGCCAGTCTCAATGCGATGGGTTTTGATCCGGTGACGATGCCGCTTACGGGGCGTCTCGATACAGCATGGAAGCAGGCCTTCGATAGCCTTGTCCAGCCGGTTGGTATCAACTGGCAGGTGGATGTGCTTGCCGATGCAGATACAGGGCAGGCGGCTGATGGCTTGTCCGAAAAGCTTGGGGTAGACAGGTTGCAGCTGCCCACACGGCATGCTGCCAATGCGCTCGCGTTGGGCTCCCTGTCCGGCGAACTGCCGTTTAATTTCCGGCACGGCGCATGGGCTGTGCAGACAGACTGGAGCAAGCGTATCGGCCCATGGCGGCGTGCTGCTTTGCTGCTGGTCACCCTTTGCCTGTTGCTTATTGGGCAGGATGCATACCAGGTACAGCAATTGCAGGCGCGTCAGGAAGCTACCCGAAGTGGCGTTGAGCAGGCATTTCATCAGGCGCTGCCCGGTGTTGCGATGGTTGATCCGATGTTGCAACTGCGGCAGGCCGCAGGCGGCGGTGCTTCCGGCGATGCATGGAAATTTCTCCGTCACCTTGAAGGCATTACCAATCTTGGCAGGAAAGAGGCGAGCTTTCGAATGCAGAATATCAGCTTCGCGGATGGTGAAGTCTTGCTCAGCGGTATGGTGCCGGATTTTGCTGCAGCCAATCGTGTCCGTGATGCGCTTGCCTCGATTCTGGGACGCAAGGTGGAGCTTCTGGACACCGACTTGAGCGATAAACAGGTGCGTATTCGCCTGCGCTGGCCATCATGAGGACTTTATTGGCAAACCTAACTCGCAAGCCGCGTGATCTATGGCGGCAGCATGTGCTGCCCTGGTACCAGCATTTGCAGCAGCGTGAGCAGCGTCTGGTGCTGGGTACTTCCGTGATTCTACCTTTACTGATTGTTGTCTTCGGTATGTGGTTGCCGCTGCGTGATGAGGCTATGCAGATCAGCTCAACCATGCCCGAGCTGCAGGCACAATTGCTTGAGGCACAGTTGCTGGCCGATAAGGTAGCTAAAGGCGGGGTTAAAAGCGCAGCACAGGGTGATTTGCTTACCGTCGTTGATACTGCTGCAAGAGGTAGCAATATCCGGCAGTTTATCACCCGCATCAAGCCGCAGCTTGGTGTAAGCGGGCAAAGTGTGCTGGTGCAGCTGCGCAAGGCACCGTATGCAGATACGGTCCGTTTCTTTACCCAGATGGCCAATCAGGGTGTGTCTACCGAGCGCGCCAAGCTCAGCGATGTCGAGGCCAACGGTCTCGTGGATGTGGATATCACTTTTTCTTTGGACTGATTTAAGAGGTCCTCTTTAGCTCCAATCAACATGAAGGCAAGTCTGGAAATACCCGTAAGACTTGACTTATTTGTTTAGAAAGGGTAACAAGTCACGTTCCGACACAAGGGGACGCTGATGTGCATGCGGAAAAACTTGATGACTGACGACGGGATAGGATGCTGATGCCAGTCGGCAACACGCTTACACAGCCCGGTGATGAGGCTGCCCGGCCACGCATCTGGGCACTTGGCGGAGGCAAGGGCGGTGTTGGTAAGAGCTTTATCTCGGCCAGTATGGGTGTGGCTCTGGCCAAAGCAGGCAAGCGCGTGGTACTGGTTGATCTCGATCTGGGCGGTGCCAATCT
>Ga0051987_10000888_pt1 | contig 16053 bp, 15 predicted proteins | sample CryGey08umfilter_2_FD_58083 | JGI IMG/M metagenome (GOLD analysis project Ga0051987, IMG submission 58083) | Groundwater microbial communities from aquifer in Utah, USA - Crystal Geyser 4/10/14 0.8 um filter | ecosystem: Environmental > Aquatic > Deep subsurface > Groundwater | place: USA: Utah... | reverse complement strand
ATGCCGCCGGCTTTTATCACGCCTGGTGTCTTTAAGGTTTTAGAACAGGCGTTTGACCTTAAGCTTATTACCACGCCGCAGGATGACATGAAAGCGATAATGGGGTAGGTATCTCGGTAATTCACCGAGGTCCGACCTCGTCATTCGGGGCCGAGGTCGGACTTTGATATTTAGATAGTTATTGACGTAGAAAAATAAATCATATAATATAACATCCGATAATAAAATATTCTTTTAACGCTGGGGGGCAAATAGAAGTTGACTAATATTTTGGAGACGCCCTATTACTTGATCGACGAGCGCAAGCTATTAAAGAACCTGAAAATAGTAAAATATATCAGGGAACGCTCGGGCGCGAGATCCGTATTAGCGCTTAAGTGCTTTAGCGCCTGGAGCGTTTTTGATCTGATGAAAAAATATATGGATGGGACAACTGCCAGCTCACCTTATGAAGCCCGCCTGGGATATGAAAAATTTGGCAAAGAAGTTCACGCCTATTCTGTAGCTTATTCGAAAGAAGATATAAAAGAAGTCAGCCTTTACGCTGATAAGATAATTTTTAATTCTATATCGCAATTGAAAAGGTTCGCTCCTTCTACCCGCTCTGCTGAATTGGGTTTAAGGCTTAATCCTCAGGTCAGCTTCTCTTATTTTGACCTGGCAGATCCCGCCCGTAAATTTTCCAGGCTTGGAGTGGTTGGTATCGGCGCCCTTTCAAAAGCGCTTCCTTTGATCAGCGGCGTTATGTTCCACTTTAATTGTGAAAATGACGACCTGAATAATTTTTCATCCAATCTTGATCATATCAGCCGCGTCTATGGCAGTGTCCTTGAACGCCTGGATTGGGTAAGCCTGGGAGGAGGCATATATTTCACCAGGACAGGTTTCCCGGTTGAAAAGTTTTGTAAAAAAATAAAAGAATTCTCAGATCGTTTTAATGTGCAGGTTTATTTAGAACCCGGAGAAAGCGTTATCACCGACTCCGCTGAATTAGTCACCAGAGTCCTTGATATTGTTCATAACCGGATAAATATCGCTGTTGTTGACGCTTCTACCGAGGCCCACATGCTGGATCTATTGATATATCGTCAGAGCGCGAAAATGAAAAATACCTCTAACGGGAGGTTTAGATACATGGTCGCCGGGCGTTCTTGTTTAGCCGGTGATATATTTGGCACCTATAATTTCATATCGCGCCTGAAGGTAGGAGGCGTGATCAAATTCACGGACGCCGCTGGTTACACGATGGTCAAAAAAAATTGGTTCAACGGGCTTAAAATGCCTTCTATAGTAGTCAAAAGGCTTAATGGGCGCGTTGAGTTGGCGCGCAGGTTTGCATATAGAGATTTTAAAGGCAGTTTATCATGATCAATATGAAAAAAAATGTATTGATAGTAGGGGCCGGAGGCGTTGCCCACGTAGCTTTACATAAATGCGCGCAAAATAACGATATCTTGGGAGATATTTGCATAGCCTCCAGGACTCTCTCTAAGTGCGATGCCGCCATTGAGAGCGTTAAAAGAAAAGGCAGCATCAAAGATAAGACTAAAAAGATATATTCAAGGCAGATCGACTGTTTTGATGTTTCCGCCACCGTAAAACTTATCAAGGAAACAAATTCGCTTATAGTAGTGAATTTAGCGCAGGCGTATGTAAATATGTCGCTGCTTGAGGCTTGTATCCAGGCAGGTGTTGCTTATTTAGATACTGCTATTCATGAGGATCCCGGCAAGGTCTGTGAAGATCCGCCCTGGTACGCGAACTACGAATGGAAGCGCAAAGGCCGTTGCAAAGAGAAGGGTATTACAGCGATTTTAGGAGCTGGATTTGATCCGGGCGTTGTCAATGCCTATTGCGCGTTAGCCGTAAAACATTATTTTGACAAAATTGATACTATAGACATATTGGACGTTAATGCAGGCAGCCACGGCAAATATTTTGCCACGAATTTTGACCCTGAAATAAATTTCAGGGAATTTAAGAAGGTGTGGGCCTGGATAGGCCGCAAGTGGGTGATGGAGAAAATGCACTCCGTTAAGTTGTCCTATGATTTTCCGGTAGTCGGCCCTATGACTGTGTATTTAAACGGGCATGACGAGCTGCACTCTTTGTCTAAAAATATAGATGCTGATAGCATTCGTTTCTGGATGGGTTTCAGCGACCACTATATCAATGTATTTACCGTGCTGACTAACTTAGGCCTGACTTCTGAAAAACCCGTTAAAACAGCTGAGGGTGTTGAGGTCGTGCCCCTGAAAGTCCTGAAAGCCCTTTTGCCTGATCCTTTGTCGTTAGCGCCTAACTATACAGGAAAGACTTGTATAGGAAATTTTATCAAAGGGGTCAAAGACGGAAAATATAAAGAGATGTTTATTTACAACATCTGCAATCATAAGGAGTGTTTTAGGGAAGTAGAGTCGCAGGCTATTTCTTATACAGCAGGCGTCCCGGCCATTGCCGCGGCTATACTTATCGCCAAGGGAGCCTGGGACGTTAAAACCATGGTGAACGTTGAAGAGCTGGACCCTGACCCTTTTATTGAATTGCTGGGTTCCATGGGCCTGTCAACAGAGATCCAGGAAAATCCATCGCCTCTGAAATTTTAAAAAATTTATTGACTCAGAATTTAAAATCATATAGTATATCATCCGATATCATAAATAGACTCACATAGAGCGGGTTGAAAAGGCCCAAAAATATGTGGGTCTTTCGTCTTTAGGCAAAGGGAGGTAAAAAAAGGATGCAAAGCAAGCTTGATGGAAGTTTTGGTTTGGAAGTGGTCATGGATCTATACGAGTGCGATCCTAAGGTCATCCGTTCCGTAAAAAAGTTGGCTGAATATGTTACAAAGCTTTGTAAACTTTTAAAGATGAAGAAGTTCGGCAAGACACAGTTGCCGCATTTTGGTTATAATGAAGCTCATACCGCTGGTTTTTCTATGCTTCAGTTTATTGAGACGAGTTCTATCACGGGCCATTTTTCGGAGTTGTGGAACTCTGCTTATATCAATGTATTTTCATGCAGAGATTTTGACACAAAAAAGGCTATTGAATTTACTGTAGGCTTTTTTAAAGCCAAGCGTGTCAACAGGCATGTTTTTGCCAGGAAATAGCTCCTTCCCCATAGCTGCAATTGCAATTGACACCGTCTGAGCGCTCAGATATAATAAGGGCCAATACTTTTCATACCGCTTTGATAGAAACTGTGGGATGCCCGAAGACGAGTATGGGTTTTTATAGTGTTTTTTTGATTAGCGCCGGGCGCTAGTCTATATCTGGCCCATATCTGAATTTGGCCAGTGTTCGCCCAGCGGCGAAATTGCGCTGGTGTTGCGCCGCACATAGCGGCGCACTTGCCGATCCAATACGGCAAGGTGTGTCTTCTACACAATGTGAGGTTTTGTCATGGAATTAAATGATATAATTCAGCAGAGGATAGATAAACTAAGATCTTTCAAAGAAGCTGGTTTTGATCCTTACGGTAAAAAATTTGATAAGACGAGCTCTATCAAGGAGTTATTGTCTTTTTTCAAGGAAAATGAAAAAGTGGCCTTGGCAGGCCGCTTAATGGCTAAAAGAAAGCACGGTAAGGTATGTTTTGCTGACCTTCGTGACCAGGAAGCCAGGCTGCAGCTTTACGTCAGAAAAGATGACCCTTTGACAGAAACGGATTTTGAGCTTTTTAATAAGCTTGATATAGGAGATATCGTAGGCGTTGAGGGTGAGACTTTTAAGACGCATACCGGAGAACCTACGCTTAAAGTGGCGCGCTTTACGCTTCTTTCTAAATCCCTAAGGCCGTTACCTGAGAAATGGCATGGCTTAAAAGATATTCAGATACGCTATCGTCAGAGATATATTGACCTCATAGCAAGCCCAGAGGTAAGAGAGATATTTATCGCGCGTTCTAAGATAATCAGCGCGATCCGCGATTTTCTTAATAAAAAGGGTTTTCTGGAAGTAGAGACGCCCATGATGCATACGATACCAGGAGGAGCCGCGGGAAGGCCGTTTAAGACGCATCACAATGAATATGCTATGCAGCTTTATCTGCGCATAGCGCCTGAGCTGTATCTCAAACGCCTTATAGTAGGCGGTTTTGAAAAGATATATGAGATAAACCGTAGTTTTAGGAATGAAGGCGTTTCAACAAGGCATAATCCTGAATTCACTATGTTGGAATTGTACGCGGCTTATTGTGACTATGAAGACATGATGAAGATGACTGAGGATATTTTTGCTCATGTGGCACAGGCTGTATTAGGCAAACTTGAGATAGAATATCAGGGGCAAAAAATAAACTTAACTCCGCCATGGCCTAGGCGCTCATTCGCGCGGGCCGTTAAAGAGAACTTCGGTATTGAGCCGCAGGACGAGGCGCGCGTTATGATAGAAAAACTGAAAAAGAAAGGGCGCCCTGTTGAAGATCGCCTCACAAGGTCTCAGATCGTGAAGTTAGTTGAGGAGATATTGACGCAAGACGCTCCTACGCAGCCTGTGTTTTTCACGGAATACTTTAGCGTCCTGTGCCCTTTGGCTAAGAACAAGAAAGAAGATCCTCTCATATCCGATAGGTTTGAATTGTATGTGGCAGGTATGGAAGTCGCTAACGCTTATTCTGAGTTAAATGACCCTATTGAACAAAAGCTCCGGCTTCAAGAAGAGATAAAAGACGATGTCGCGGATGGCAGATGCCTTGATGAAGATTTTGTTGAAGCGTTGGAATACGGTATGCCGCCTACAGGCGGCTTAGGCATAGGCATTGACCGCTTATGCATGCTTTTATTAGATCAGGCCTCTATAAGGGATGTTATCCTATTTCCGCTTCTTCGTCCGGACAAAACATGAATTTTGAGTTTTTTATAGCTAGGCGTTATTTTTTAAATTTGCAGAAAGAGCGGTTTATCTCCATAATCAGTTTGATCTCATGCCTGGGCGTCTCAATAGGTGTTATGGCGTTGATTATAGTCATAGCAGTTATGACAGGTTTTGATAATGACCTGAAAGACAAGATAATAGGCTCTAACCCTCAGGTGATCGTTCATAGCGAAGATGGCATAGCTGATTTCGCGGCTCTTTCACGGAAGATAAAGTCAGTTAAAAAAGTAGAAGTCGTGGCTCCATACGTCAGCGGGCAGGCCTTTCTCTATTATAAGGATAAGGTCTTAAACCTTAACATTAAAGGCATAGATCCCTCAATAGAAGAGAGTGTTACAAGAATAAAAGATTACCTTAAAGAAGGCCATCTTGTATTGCCGAGAGGCAGTGTGGTCTTAGGCCAGGAGCTGGCCTCGGTGCTTGGCATAAAAAAAGGCGATGAATGCGTCTTGTCGTCGCCTGTGTTAGGGCTTAATACGACTTATAAAGTCAGCGGTGTATTTCATACCGGCATGTATGATTATGACCTGAACTTTGCCTTTTTGAATATTAGCGACGCGCAGGAATTTTTCGGGATCGGGCATCTTATCACTCAGGTAGGTATTAAGCTCAAGGATCCTTATGACGCGCCCCGCGTTAAACAAGAGCTCCAGAAGATCCTGCCTGTCGGGCTGCATACCAGGACATGGATGGAGATCAACAAAAACTTTTTTGCCGCGTTAGCTCTTGAGAAACTAGCTATGTTCGTCATTCTGACGCTTATTGTATTAGTCGCCTGTTTTAATATTATCAGTACGCTTATCGTGATGGTAGTGGAAAAGACCAAGGACATAGGTATCTTAAAGGCCATAGGCACGCCTCAAAAGACTATTGGCAACATTTTTAGGTGGGGCGGTTTAATCATTGGATTAACAGGCACATTTTTTGGTATAATAAGCGGAGTTATTCTTTGCCTTTTGCTGAAGAAATACCAGTTTATTCAACTGCCCGCGGATATCTATTATATTGATAAGCTGCCGGTATCATTGAGGTGGCAGGATATTGGGCTTATCGCTGGAAGCGCTTTTTTGATCACTTTTCTAGCGACTATATATCCCGCTTTCAAGGCAGCCAGGCTTAATCCTGTAGATGCCTTAAGGTATGAATAATGTTGAGAGCGAATAAGATCACAAAGGTATATTTTAACGGGACAAAAGAACTTTGTGTTTTAAAGGAGTCCAGCCTTCAGATCGCTAAAGGCGAATTTTTAAGTATAGTAGGGCCTTCGGGGGCCGGTAAATCAACGCTCCTGCATATTTTAAGCGGGTTGGATGATCCGACGCAAGGCAGTGTGTTCCTTGATGATTTTTGCCTTTCCAATCTTGATGATATGGAGAAGGCGATGATCAGGAATACGCGATTTGGTTTTGTATTTCAATTCTATCATCTTTTGCGCGAATTCAACGCCCTTGAGAATGTCTTAATGCCGGGGTTGTTAAAAAAAGGCATAGATATAAAGGAACTTAAAAAGAAGGCGCTTGGATTGCTTGGCGATCTGGGGTTATCCGAGAGGGTCAAGCATAGGCCATCCGAGCTTTCCGGGGGAGAACAGCAAAGGGTGGCTATAGCCAGGGCTCTTATGAATGACCCTGAGATACTTTTTTGCGATGAGCCTACGGGCAATTTAGACCATGCATCCGGAAAGCAGATAAGCGAGATGTTGTCGCGTTTGAATCAGACAAAAAAGACGACTGTGGTGATAGTGACTCATAGCCGTGAGCTCGCTATAGGGTCGCGCCGTATTATAAATATTTTGGACGGCAGTATAACGGAGGGATCATGTTGATCTACATTAACAAAAGATTGGTTAAAAAAGATGAGGCGAAGGTTTCTGTGTTTGACCACGGCTTATTGTATGGCGACGGTGTATTTGAAGGCATCCGTTCTTATAATTGCCTCGTTTTTAAATTAAAAGAACATATCAGCCGTTTATACGCCTCAGCTCACGCGATATCCCTGAAGATACCGATGACGCAGCTTGATATGGAGAAAGCCGTCATCAAGACTCTTCGGGCTAATAAATTAAAGGACGCGTATATCCGTTTGGTAGTTACCAGAGGAGAAGGCGACCTGGGCCTTGACCCAAGGAATTGCCCTCATCCGACAATTTTTATTATTACTGACAAGATCGCGCTTTACCCGAGGGAGTTGTATAAAAAGGGCTTAAGGATCGTTACCGTGCCGACGCGCAGGAACATATCCGAGGCGCTTAATCCGCAGATCAAGTCTTTAAATTATCTCAATAATATCTTAGGTAAGATAGAGGCGATCAACGCTGGCGTGTCTGAGGCTATAATGCTGGACCAGAACGGTTTTGTGACCGAGTGCACGGGAGATAACATTTTTATGGTCAGGGATGGGGCCCTTTTAACGCCTGCTGTTCATTCTGGTATTTTAAACGGTATCACGCGAAGAGCGGTGTTGGGCATCGCGGGCAAAGCCGGATTGCGTCCTCAGGAGGCATCTATCACGCGCTTTGACCTTTTTAATGCTGATGAGGTTTTCTTGACAGGTACCGCGGCTGAGATCATACCTGTTGTTCTTATGGATGGCCGCGAGATCGGCCTTGGCAGAGTGGGAGTTTATACGTTAAAACTGACAGAAGAGTTTAAAAAGCTGACTAAAAAAGAAGGCACGCGTTATGATCTGTAATATCTGTAATAAAAATCAGGCAACAGTCCATCTGACTGAGATCGTTGATGATAAGATGAGCGAATTGCATCTTTGCGATGATTGCGCCAGAAAAAAAAGTATGCAGATGGAACAGCAGTTTGGTCTATCAGACCTTTTGGCGGGCCTTGTGGATTATGGTAAGCAGTTAAGCTCCGTTGATAAAGAGGCTACGGCGGCGATGCATTGCAGCGCTTGCGGCCTGACATATGAGGATTTTAGGAAAATAGGAAGGCTCGGTTGTGGAGAGTGCTATACCGCGTTTGCTAAATATCTGGGCCCTTTGTTGAAGCGCATTCATGGCGCGAACCAGCATGTCGGCAAATCGCCTAAGGGTATTTCCGAAGCCGCCTATTCAGAAGTCCTTAAGACAAAATCCCCAACTGTTAATGAGCTGAAGGTGAGTTTGCAGCAAGCTATTGAGCGGGAAGATTTTGAAGAGGCCGCTTTGTTGCGTGACGCGATCAAGGAATCTGAATCAAAAATGAAAGAGCCGCAGAATAATAAAGAACCAGAGAAGAAAAAGAGGGCTAAACAATGAAGTTTGAAGACATGTTGGACCGGACAGCGAGTTGGCTTAAAGGCAGCGGCCCTAATTCGGATATTGTTATCTCTTCACGAATACGCCTGGCGAGGAATCTGGAAAAGTTCCCTTTTCCTCATTGGGCTAAGAAGCCTGACAGCGAACAGGTCTTAGCCCTTGCCGCGGCCGCGTTTGAAAAGACGCCGGAGCTTAAAGATGGTATTTTTTTAAGGCTTGATGATTTTGATAACGTGGACAAACAATTTTTAGTGGAGCGCCATTTAATGTCTAATGAACACGCGATACGCTCCAGCCAGAAAGCCTTGTTCATAAACCCGGATGAAAATGTCGCTATTATGGTTAACGAAGAAGACCATTTGCGTATTCAGGTCATGGAGTCGGGTTTTGACTTGGATACGACGTGGCGCATAATGGATTCTATTGATAATCGCCTTTCAGAGGTGCTTACTTATGCTTTTAAGAAGGAGTGGGGATATCTTACTGCTTGTCCTACTAATACAGGCACGGGTATGAGGGGGTCTATAATGCTGCATCTGCCTGCTCTGGTTATGACACGTCAGATCAATCGCGTGCTTGAGGCTATCGCGAAATTAAGTTTCACTACGCGCGGCCTATATGGCGAAGGCACTCAGGCTTCGGGTAATTTCTTTCAGATATCCAATCAGGTCTCTTTAGGTTCAAAGGAAGAAGAGATACTGGGCAATATTAAAGGCGTTATTAAACAGATAATTGAACAGGAGGAAAAGGCCAGGGAATCACTCGTAGCCGAGCATAGAGAGATGCTTGAAGATAGGATATGGCGTTCTTATGGCACGCTTAAGAACGCTCACATAATCTCAAGCAACGAGACTGTTGAGCTTTTGTCAATGCTGCGGCTAGGCGCTGACTTAGGCATAGTTGTTGATGTTGAACGCAGCCTTATTAACGAATTGTTTATTTTGACGCAGCCTTCTCACTTACAGAAATTTGAAAACAAAAAATTATCGGCGAATGAACGCGATGTAAAGCGCGCGCAGATCATCAGGGAAAGGATCGGAGGATAGAGGATGTTTAATAGATTTACTGAGAGAGCGAGAAAAGTCATAGTCCTTGCCAAAGAAGAGGCAAGGAGGTTTAACCACGATTATATCGGCACAGAACATTTGCTTTTAGGGCTTATACGCGAGGGAGAAGGTGTTGCCGCGGCCGTGCTTCAAAAACTTGGTTTAAGTTTGGAAAGCATACGCTTAGAAACAGAAAAGCTCGTTCAGCCAGGGCCGGCGACGCAGATCCAGGGAGACGTCCCTTTTACGCCGCGTTCTAAAAAGTCGCTGGAGCTGGCGGCGGAAGAGGCGCGTTCTTTAGGCCATAATTATATAGGCACAGAGCATTTATTGTTGGGCCTTATTCGCGAGGGAGAAGGTGTAGCTTCTCAAGTGTTATTGAATCTGGGCCTTGACTTAAACAGGGTCAGGACCGAGATCATGGAGCTTTTGGGATCAGCCACTCCGGGTTTTGGCTCCCAGCCTGTTTCAAAATCAAAGACGCCCGCTTTGGATGCTTTTGGAAGAGACCTTACGGCTTTGGCTAAAGAGGGTAAGCTGGACCCTGTCATCGGGCGCAAGAACGAAATAGAACGCGTCATTCAGATACTCGCCAGAAGGACAAAGAATAATCCTGTGCTTTTGGGTGAAGCAGGCGTAGGCAAGACCGCTATAGTGGAAGGTTTAGCTCAGCAGATCATTATGGGCAATATCCCTGAAATTTTAGCCAATAAGAGGATAATTGTATTAGACCTGGCGTTGATGATCGCCGGCACAAAATACAGGGGGCAGTTTGAAGAACGCATAAAGGCCGTTATGGATGAGATCAAGCGTTCTCGTGACGTAATGATATTTATTGACGAGTTGCATATGCTGGTGGGAGCTGGCGCGGCTGAGGGGGCTATTGACGCCTCAAATATATTAAAGCCCGCTTTATCGCGCGGCGAGATCCAATGTATCGGAGCTACGACGCCGGATGAATATAGGAAGCATATTGAAAAAGACGCGGCGCTCGAGCGGCGCTTTCAGACTATCATGGTGGATCCGCCGTCCGTGGATGAGGCGGTAGAGATATTAAAAGGCCTGCGTGATAAGTATGAGCAGCACCATAACGTGGAATATTTAGACGAGGCAGTTGTGGCGGCTGTTAAATATTCAGACAGGTATGTGAGCGGACGTTTTCTGCCGGATAAAGCCATTGATCTTATCGATGAGTCCGGCTCCAGGGCGAGGCTCGCGATATTGACCGCGCCACCGCATATCAAACAGATGGAGATAAACGTAGAGGAGCTAAGAAAAGAAAAAGAGATCTTTATAAAAAATCAGGATTTTGAAAAGGCCGCGACCCTGCGCGACCAGGAGCGCCAGTCCAGGCAAAAGCTGGATGAGGAAAAAAAGAAGTGGCAGGAAGAGCGGTCAAAAGCAAGGCCAAAGATAACCGAAGAGGATATTGCGGCCATCGTATCAAAGATCACAGGCATTCCTATTATCAGGCTTGAACAGAAAGAAGGCGAGAAATTATTAAAGATAGAACAAGAGATCTCAGGCAGGGTCGTAGGCCAGAGTGAAGCCATAAAAGCGATCGCCCATTCTGTGAGGCGTTCGCGCGCAGGCATCAAGGATCCGCGCAGGCCTATAGGGTCGTTTATTTTTTTAGGGCCTACAGGTGTAGGCAAAACTTTATTGGGCAGGGCTTTGGCTGAATTCATGTTCGGGGATGAGAATGCTTTGGTGCAGTTGGATATGTCGGAATACATGGAGAAGTTTAATGTCTCAAGGCTCGTGGGAGCGCCTCCCGGATACGTAGGATATGAAGAGGGCGGCCAGCTGACGGAAAAGATACGCCGCAGGCCTTACGCTGTGATACTTTTGGATGAGATTGAAAAGGCGCATCCCGATGTATTCAATCTCTTGCTTCAGGTCTTGGAAGATGGAAGGCTCACAGACAGTTTCGGCAGAAAAGTTGATTTTAGGAATTGCATCATCATCATGACTTCAAACGTGGGAGCTGAGATATTGCGTAAACAAGGTTCTCTCGGGTTCAAAGCACAGTCAACTGACATGAACTATCAGCAGATGAAGGAGAAGCTTCTTGAAGAGGTTAAAAGGACTTTTAAGCCTGAGTTCTTGAACAGGATAGACGACGTGATCGTTTTTCGCCCGCTTGAAAAGGAAGATCTCTTTAATATAGTTGAGTTAGAAATAAAAGAAGTGCAGGACAGGCTTGGGGAACAGAAGGTGACACTGGAGTTAGACCAGGCGGCCAAAGGTTTTCTTATTGAAAAAGGTTTTGACCCAATTTTCGGAGCCAGGCCCCTTAAGCGGACTATTCAGCGTTATGTGGAAGACCCTTTGGCAGAAGAGATCATAGCCGGCAGGACCAAAGAAGGTTTGCACATTAAGGTCACGCATCTGAATGATAAGCAAGAGCTTACGTTTCAATAGATCCGCATAACTGAGTTATTAATGATATTATTCAAAAAAAATTATTATATCTCGCTCGGCGAAAAGGTGATGGTGTCCGTCTATTTTTTCGGTGGATTATTCAACCTTACTTTTCAAACGCTTTCCTTTATCCATGGGAAACCGCTGGGTGTCAGGCGCATTTTTGAACAAGCCAAGAAGATAGGCGTGGACTCACTGCCGATCGTTTCGCTCGTATCATTCTTTATAGGCATGATCTTAGCCCTTCAGACCGCTTATATCATGCAGAAGATGTCTTCTGAGATATATATTGCCAGCATTGTTGCTGTGTCGCTGACGCGTGAATTAGGCCCTGTCATTACGGCGCTTATAGTAGCCGGCCGCTGCGGCGCGGGCATCACCGCTGAATTGGGCACTATGACGGTCACTGAACAGGTTGACGCGCTTGCCACCTTGGGCTCTAATCCAATAAAATATCTGGTCGTGCCTCGTTATTTAAGCCTGACTATAATGATGCCTATATTGACGCTTTTTGCAAATGCCATAGGTATCTTCGGAGGGTATCTTATCGGCGTATATCGCTTAAGCATTCGCTCAAGTTTATATATGAATATGACGTTTCAGACGTTGGTCTATAAAGATATTTTTACAGGCCTTATCAAGACCATATTTTTCGGTATGATCATAGCTATTATCGCCTGTTATGAGGGCTTAAACGTTAGGGGCGGGGCTGAAGGCGTTGGAAAAGCTACTACAAGGTCGGTCGTCAATACTTTCATTATGATCATTGCCGCGGATTGTTTCTTTACGGCGTTATTTTATATTTTTTGGAGTTGATAGAATATGGCAATGATCGAGTTGGTGGATGTCTCAAAAAATCTTGGTGGAAAACAGGTTTTGGACCGTATGTCGCTGAGTGTTGAGGAAGGCGAGACAAAGGTCATAATCGGCAGGTCAGGCGTAGGAAAGAGCGTTACTTTGAAACATATAGTCCGTCTTTTAGAACCTGACGCGGGCGAGGTCCGCGTAGACGGCAAAGATGTCCTTTCAATAAAAGGAAAAGAACTTAATGAACTGCATATGCAGATAGGCCTGGTTTTTCAGGGAGGCGCTTTATTTGATTCTTTGACGGTTGGTGAAAATGTCGGATTTATTTTATATGAGCATATGAGCATTTCTCAGGATGAGATAGGCAGGCGTGTCAGGGAATCGCTGGCGCTTGTGGGGCTTTATGGTATTGAGAATTATATGCCCGCTGATCTTAGCGGCGGTATGAAAAAACGCGTGGCGCTCGCGCGCGCCATCTGCACGCGGCCCAAGATCATCCTCTACGATGAACCGACGACCGGCGTTGACCCCATAACCGCTGACGCTATCAATCTTTTGATAGATGAGCTTCACGACAAGCTGAAAGTCACCTCTATTGTTGTCACGCATGATATGCGCAGCGCCTATAAAGTGGCAGACCGGATAGCCATGCTTTATGATGGCAAGATAATCGCTGAAGGTACGCCTGATGAGATCAGGTATTCTCATAATCCATATGTGCACCAATTTATCACGGGCGCCGCGCACGGCCCCATTACTGAGGGACAGAGTTCTATTATAAAGAATATAGACTAAACAAAGAGAGGTTCTATGGCTGAGAAGTCAAAAGCTTTGGAATTGAAAGTTGGCATATTTATTTTTATGGGCATTGTTATTCTGGCCTGGTTTGTGCTTTTAATAGGCGGTTCTAAACTGATGAGGGTGGGATATAACATTAAAGTGATCTTTGGTTTTGCTAACGGCATCAAGGTTGGAGCCCCGGTGCGCGTGGCCGGAGTTGACAAAGGAGAGGTCAAAGAGATCAAGCTGACCTATGACAGCAAGGGCCGCTCGAAGGTAATCATTAAGGCCTATATGGATGTTGATGCAGTGATACCCAGGGATTCCCGAGCTTGGGTCAACACGCTTGGCCTCATGGGAGAAAAATACCTGGAGGTTATTCCAGGCACAGATTACAAATACGTTTTATCCGAGGAAGGCTGTCTTTTGGGTGAAGACCCTACTTCCGTCCAGGAGGTTACGGACTTGGCGAAGGATATGGCCTTGCAGGCAAAGTCTATGATGGGCAGCTTAAAGGAGACCATAGATACATTAAATCCAATATTAAAGAACATAAATGAAGGTAAAGGCACAGTAGGCAAACTGTTCACAGATGATAGGCTTTATACGGATATTGAAGAGATGTTTGCTGATCTAAAGAAACATCCCTGGAAGTTATTGTTTAGGCCCAGAGAGGCGCAGTAATAAGAAAATGGATAAGTTTTTGCTTATGTTATTAATATTGAAGTTGATCACGAAAGAATAAAATTTTGCCAGCGCAAAATTTGGTTTTATCAGATCTCTGAAATTTAATGGCGAAAATCATTCAAAAGTTCAAAATAGTGTTTATATGCCAGAATTGCGGTTTTAGCTCACCGAGGTGGTTAGGCAAGTGTCCGGATTGCTCAAATTGGAATACTTTTGTTGAAGAGGAAGTGAGCGCTAAGCCGCGTTCCGCGGCGATAGGGCATTGCCAGGAACCCGTGCTTCTTTCCAGCGTTAAGTTTTTGAAAGAAGACAGGACGACTATTGATATAGCTGAGCTTGATAGGGTGTTAGGTTCAGGTATTGTCAAGGGTTGTGTGGTTTTGATAGGCGGAGACCCTGGCATCGGCAAGTCCACCATATCTTTGCAGCTCGGCCATAGGTTAGCTCAAAAAGGTAAAAAAATACTTTATGTATCAGGGGAGGAATCTGTTCAACAGACTAAGTTGCGCGCTGACAGGCTTGGCGCGAGATCTACGGGATCGCTATACATAGTTAACGCGACTGATATAGATGTCGTTATAGGGTTTATAAAAAAACTCCTTCCGGATGTGGTGGTAATTGATTCCATTCAAGTGGTGTATGCCCCGTCACTTTCTTCAAGCGCCGGCTCGATTAGCCAGGTGAGAGAATGCGCCAATATATTGACGCAGTTAGCAAAACAGAGCGGTATTTCCATATTTCTAATAGGGCATGTGACTAAAGAAGGGCAGTTGGCAGGCCCAAGGGTATTGGAGCATATTGTTGACACGGTCCTTTATTTTGAGGGTGAGAGGTTTTCAAATTACAGGGTTCTTAGGGCTATCAAGAATAGGTTTGGCTCAACGAACGAAATAGGTGTTTTTGAGATGACTCAGGAAGGGCTTATAGAGGTAAAAAATCCTTCAAATATATTTTTAGCCCAGCGTCCCTGTGAGGCATCAGGCAGCGTAGTAGTACCTATACTTGAGGGCAGCAGGCCCATACTTGTTGAGGTTCAGGCGCTCGTTACTAAGGCGAATTTCGGAGTGACGCGGCGCAAGGCCCAGGGTATTGATTATAATCGTCTTAGCCTGTTAGTGGCTGTGTTAGAGAAGAGGCTTTCTTTAAAATTATTTGATAAGGACGTCTTTGTTAATGTGGTAGGAGGCATGAAAATAGAAGATCCCGCAGTTGATATGGCCGTCTGCTTAGCGGTTGCTTCAAGTTGTCTGGATAAGATAATTGATTTTGATACAGTGGCTTTAGGCGAGATCGGCCTGGCCTCTGAGGCCAGGAGTGTCGCGAATATTACGATGCGCGTCAACGAATCCAAGAAGTTGGGTTTTAAAAAATGTATTTTGCCGAGATCAAACTATGAGACTGTCAAAGCTATGGAGCTTGGCGGGATGAAGCTCGTGCCAGTAGACGATCTTAAAGGCGCTATTAATAACTTATGGAGGGAATGATCAATTCCTTGCCTAAGCGCCGGGAAAATTGCCTACGGATATTTTCCTTGGCAGGCTGCACCCCGGCTGATAAGGAGTGCCGGGTGCGTTTTTTCTGGGCTGCGGAATAATTTATTAACAGAAAGCTGAGGGTAAATTATGAACATGACGATGTTATTTATTCGGATACTTTTTCTTATTTGTTGCACGTTGGTTGGTTACCAGGTAGGTGATGTTAATAATCTTAACGTTTTGTGGGCTTCTTCGGGCGGTTTTATTTTTGGGTTTTTGATAATTATCCTTGAAGCCGGCATGCGGGGGATCTCTGTGCGTGGTTTATCCAGCGCCGTATTTGGGCTTTTGTTAGGGTTGGTCATAGCCAAGATGATGACAGCGGCCCTTTTTTCAGTTTTCCCACTTGATAGGTCTATGAAGGATATTACGGCATATTTGCTGACACTTTCTTTTTCATATCTCGGCATGGCTATAGCGCTGCGCGGGCGTGATGAATTCAATCTGATCATACCTTATGTAAAGTTCCGCAGGCAGGATGAAAAGACCGATACGGTGATCTTGGACACGAGCGCTATCATTGATGGCAGGGTTATTGATATTTTAAAGACGTCGTTCATTGAGGCGCGCCTGGTGGTCCCGCGGTTTGTATTAAAAGAACTACGTCTTTAAAATATCAATAACCCTGCCATCAATGATAGCGCTCG
>Ga0051987_10000887_pt1 | contig 16054 bp, 25 predicted proteins | sample CryGey08umfilter_2_FD_58083 | JGI IMG/M metagenome (GOLD analysis project Ga0051987, IMG submission 58083) | Groundwater microbial communities from aquifer in Utah, USA - Crystal Geyser 4/10/14 0.8 um filter | ecosystem: Environmental > Aquatic > Deep subsurface > Groundwater | place: USA: Utah... | reverse complement strand
AGGGCGGGCGGTTTCTTCCCTCCACTTCTTTGACAAGACAAAGAAGTGGAGCCGGGGGTCTGGGGGAGAGGATCTTCCCCAGTTGAAGAGAATTAATCAGGGTTCCTAGGGGGATGGAATCCCCCTAGGTTATAGAGAAAGGAGTCTGGGTCCCAGCTCTCCGCCCGGGACGACATATTTGGAAAAGCTGTCAGAGACCCATTACACCGGCTTGACATCACCTCCCGATGATCTAAGCTTAGCCCTCAGCTAAAGACTTTTCCTTTATGGATACACAACTCGTATTTCGACTGATCGAACTAGTGAGGAAGACCGGCGACCGGCTGATTCTGGCCGACCCGTCGAGCGATAGTGCAGTGGTGGTCATGGACCTAGCCGCCTATGAGCGACTACTGAACCAGGCCAGCGAGCAGCCGGCGAACTCCCGATCAGAGACTGTTTCAGCTACCGAACAACCGATCCCCACACCGCCGCGCAAAGACATTGTTCGTTCGGTCGCCGAGGTCGAATCAATTCCAGTCGAACCGCCACCGGTGGCACGTCCGATCGGGCAATTTCAGCCTCAATCTCAGGAGTTCAACCAAGCAGGGTTAGAACGCTTGACAGTGTCCGGAACCAGGGCTAACATAAACCGCGAAATCGGTCTCCAGTCAACCGTGAAGAGCGTCATCGAGTCGATGGTCAAGTCGTCGCCCCGGGACGAGTCACGGATTCAGAACCAATCCGCTGTTCAGCAGCCCGCGTCGCTACCGACCGAACCGTCGGTTGGACAACCGGACGAGCCGGCAGAGGAGGAGCGGTTCTATCTGGAGCCGATTGAATAGGGCCGTCAGTTGAGCGGAAAAAGCGTTTCCGGTCCTCCCGCCTAAGCTCATTTCGTCATAAGCAGAGGGGAAATGAGAATTTGGCAGGAGACGGAGGGCAAAATTGGGCCGTAAAGGACGGTTCGGAGCGCATCAGCCGACCCCTTGCCAATTTTTTTCTTTTTAGTGTATACTGCGCTCTGCTTTCCAGGTGGGTACCGAACAAAAAATCCGCCCGGACCGCCGGACAGTCTACCATCTTATAAATATCAAGCCCGAGGACGTTCCGGCAGGTTCGATCCTCAGGGGAAATAATCGCGTAAGCAAGCCATATGGCGGAGAAATTCGATCGCAGCAAGCCGCACGTGAATGTGGGCACCATCGGTCATGTCGACCACGGTAAGACCACCCTCACGGCCGCTATTCTGCAGGTATTGAAGACTACCGGCGGTGTCGCTCAGGACAAGAGCGTCGACGACCTGGACAAGGCTCCGGAGTCAAAGGCTCGCGGTATCACTATCGCTACCGCCCACTGCGAGTACGAGACTGCCAAGCGTCACTACGCGCATGTTGACTGCCCCGGCCACGCCGACTACATCAAGAACATGATCACCGGTGCCGCTCAGATGGACGGTGCCATCCTGGTCGTCTCGGCTGCCGACGGTCCCATGCCACAGACTCGTGAGCATATCCTGCTGGCGCATCAGGTCGGTGTTCCCCACATCGTCGTCTTCCTGAACAAGGTTGACCAAGTGGAGGATCCGGAACTCATTGACTTGGTCGAGGAAGAGATCCGCGATCTGCTCAAGAAGTACGAGTTTCCGGGAGATACCACTCCAATCGTGCGTGGTTCGGCACTCAAGGCCTTGAACAATCCGACCGGCGACGATGCCAAACCGGTCTTGGAGCTCTTGGACAAGCTCGACGAGTTCATTCCGGAACCGGTTCGTGATATCGACAAGCCGTTCCTGATGCCGATCGAGGATGTGTTCAGCATCGAGGGTCGCGGTACGGTGGTCACCGGTCGTATCGAGCGCGGAATCATCAAGGTCGGCGAAGAGGTTGAGATTGTCGGTCTGGGAGATACCAGGAAGACGACCGTGACAGGTATCGAGATGTTCAATAAGCAGCTCGACGAGGGTCGCGCCGGAGACAATGCCGGTGTCCTGCTGCGCGGTACCAAGAAGGACGAGGTGGAGCGCGGCATGGTCTTGGCCAAGACAGGTTCGGTCAAGCCGCACACCGAGTTCGAGGCCCAGGTCTACGCCCTGACCAAGGAAGAGGGTGGTCGTCACAAGCCGTTCTTCAAGGGCTACAAGCCGCAGTTCTACATTCGGACTACAGACGTGACCGGTGAAGTCGTGCTGTTGGAGGGTACCGAGATGGTCATGCCTGGCGACACAGTCAACTGTACCGTCAAGCTGATTTCGGTCGTAGCGCTCGAGGAGAAGATGAGGTTCGCCATCCGTGAGGGCGGTCGGACCGTCGGAGCCGGTACAGTCACCAAGATTCTGAAGTAACGGTAGACCCTTGACTCGACACGGTCTTTACCACTAAACTCTACGGCGATGGACGTTGAGAAGAAGACAACGAAGAAGGCCGACGATGAGGCAAGGCAGAGGATCCGCATTAGGATCCGAGCCTATGACCACAAGATCATCGACCAGACCACCCGCACGATCATCGAGACGGCGGAACGGACTGGGGCGGTGGTTAGGGGTCCGGTGCCACTTCCGACGGAAAAGAGGAGGTACACGGTCAACCGTTCTACGTTCGTGCACAAGGATTCTCGCGATCAGTACGAGATGCGCGTGCACAAGCGTCTGGTCGACCTTTACGACCCGACCCCCAAGACCGTCGAGGCATTGACGAACTTGAACTTGCCGGCTGGTGTCGACGTAGAGATCAAAATGTAAAATGTCGTGATCTCCGTAATTGGCGCGTTGTACCGATCTTCAAAAACTACTCGCTCACCGTACACTTCAGTACGATTCACGACGTAGTTTTCTCCAGATCGGCCATCGCATCCAATTATGGACATCACTGCGGCTTCCAGACAGGCACAGCTCATCCAATCCTGAAAGCCGTAGTAGAGATAGAGAAACGAATAGACCAAGTCTGTCGGGAGAGACGGAGAAAGACCTTCACATCTTATCGTTCGTAGGGCGGCGCAGACGCGTCGTTCAAGAAACCAGCCCTTGGAATGAGGAAGTATCCGGGTAGGCGCTGAGTGGAAACGAAAACGCAATGTGCATTCGTACGAACGGAAGGTGTAGAGGAAACCTTCGCCATCTCCCGGTAGGCCATGGAGAATTACAGCCTTCGATCAATCAAACCGCCGGAGCTTCCGCATGGACGGAACGTTCCGAAGAAAAACAAGCCAAGGTTTCGCTGAATCGGCAGGACGGCCAGCAAGGGTCGCGATCCTGAACCGGACGGCTGGAAAGTTCATCATGAAGGTGGACTCTCGAGCTGTCCGGTATACGATTCCCGACGGACTACGGCTGGAAGCTTCTCTGACAAGAGGGTTCCGGCTTTTCGTTTATAAGGGGTTTATCGAGGCGATCGGCATTCGAACCGACTGGGACGGATAAAGATTGCCTTCGGATAAGTGCTCCGCTGGAGTCGGCTTCGGTTTAGGAGTCAAACTTTCATGAGCATAATGGAACAGTATGAAGTTCATCATCGCTAAGAAACTGGAAATGACGCAGCGGTTTCGTGAAGACGGTACCGTTGTTCCGGTTACGCTGCTTCAGGTCGATCCCTGCATTGTCACGCAGGTCAAGACGTCCGAGAGTGACGGTTACGAGGCTGTCCAGCTCGGTTGCGGCGAAGTTCGTCAGAAGGTCGTGGCCAAGCCGCAGCAGGGTCACATGAAGGCCAGCGGTCGGCTTTCTAGGGAGCTTAGTGAGTTTCGAGTCGAATCCGCATCCGAGTTTAAGGTCGGCGACACCATTGAAGTTTCGCAGTTCAATCCGGGTGAGTTCGTCCACGTTACCGCCACATCGAAGGGGAAGGGTTTCCAGGGTGTGGTCAGGCGTCACGGCTTCCGAGGAGGTCCGGCCTCCCATGGCCACAAGGACAATCTGCGCATGCCGGGTTCGATCGGTTCCGGCGGCATCCAGCGTGTCTTCAAGGGTATGCGCATGGCCGGGCGTATGGGAACCGACCGTGTCACCGTAAAGAATCTGGAAATCATTGACGTCGACGCCAAGAGCGGCGTTTTGGCTGTTAAGGGGGCAGTGCCTGGCTCTCGCGGGGCGTCGGTGCTGGTTTCCGGTGGTTTCGATAAGCGTCAATCCTGGAACTGATAAGCATATGCCGAAGGTCAAGATCTACAATACTGAAGGCAAACAGGTCGGGGAGAAGGATCTCCGCGACGACGTTTTCGGAGTCAGTGTGAAGCCAGAAGTCGTACACGAGGTCATGCTGAGCATGATGGCCAATACCCACGGATCGTATGCCCATACCAAGACCCGGGGCGACGTCTCCGGCGGCGGAAAGAAGCCATGGAAGCAGAAGGGGACCGGTCGTGCCCGTCACGGTTCGTCTCGTTCACCGATTTGGGTCGGCGGAGGCGTGACTTTCGGTCCGCGTAGCGACCGGGACTACTCGGTGAAGGTCAACCGAAAGACGCAACGTCGGGCCATGATGATGACCCTGTCCGACATGGTCAGCAATGACCGCCTGATTTTGATGGAGTCGTTTGGGGTGAAGGACGGCAAGACAAGGGAGTTCGCCGCCACGATCGGTAAGTTGCCCATCGCCACCAAGAAGAGGCTATTGGCCGTTTCCGACAAGTCTGATGCCATGCTGCGCCGCAGTGCCGGCAATATCCAGAGCGTGACTCTGCGCAATGTCGGGGATCTCGGCTTTCTCGACGTATTGAGCAGCGAGTATCTGATCATGACTCCGGAAGCTGCCGATGGGATTGAGCAGAAGTTCACTGCCGACAAGGCTTAAGCTGACTGATATGGGAATTCTGAAGAAAGTATCAAGCCAGAAGAAGTCAGATCAGACGGTTGGCAAACAGTCCGAGGACAGCATCACGAAGTCTGATTCTAAGGCAGTCGGAGATGGTTCCGTTCAGTCTAATGAGACCGAGAAGAGGGAGGTCCGTCCCGAGGATGGCTTTGCCTATCGCATCATCTGCGGTCCGGTTCTGACCGAGAAGGGGGAGCATCTGAAGATGAAGGGCAAGTACGCATTCTTCGTCGACGGCGACACCAATAAGGTCGAGGTTGCACGGGCCATTCGGGTGATCTACAAGGTCAATCCGGTCTCGGTTCAGATGCTCAACGTTAAGGGCAAGGCCGTTCGCCGTGGTCGTCAGCAGGGCCGACGCAAGGATCGGAAGAAGGCCATTGTTACTCTGAAGGCGGGCGATTCGATCAGCCTGGCGGAAAGCGCATAAAATTATGCCAATCAAGAAGTACAATCCGACGACGAGCGGACGGCGCATCTCCAGTGTTGACGCCTTTTCCGACATCACCAAGACCGAGCCGGAAAAGAAGTTGACCGTCTTCAGGAAGAGCGTCGCTGGTCGCAATGCCCACGGAAGGATTACCGTCCGTCATCGTGGCGGCGGCGCCCGACGTTACGTCCGTGTGGTGGACTACAAGCAGGACAAGTTCGACGTTCCGGCCAAGGTCGCGGCCATCGAGTATGACCCGAATCGCGGTGCCCGTTTGGCTTTGCTGTACTATCGCGACGGGGAGAAGAGATATGTCGTCGCCACTCAGGGACTGAAGGTCGGTGACGTCATCGTCTCCTCGATGAGTCGGGTGGAGATCAAGCCGGGCAACCGTATGCCGCTTGAGCAGATTCCGGTCGGCATCACGGTCCACAGCATCGAATTGGTCCCCGGCAACGGCGGTCAGCTGGTGCGCGGCGCCGGACTGTCGGCTCGGTACATGGCACTCGAGGGCAAGTATGCCCAGCTCAAGTTGCCGTCAGGCGAGATTCGTCTGATCTCCCGCCTGTCCATGGCCACTGTCGGTGTGGTGAGCAATCCGGATCACCGTCTGATTCGTTGGGGTAAGGCCGGTCGTTCGCGGCATCTGGGCATCCGCCCGACTGTTCGCGGTAAGGCCATGAATCCGGTTGATCATCCGCACGGTGGAGGTGAGGGTCGTCATCCGATCGGCCTCAAGCATCCTAAGACCCCGTGGGGTAAGCCGGCTTTGGGAGTTAAGACCCGTCGGACCAAGCTCGCTTCGGACAAGCTTATTGTTCAGCGACGCAACAAGAAGCGGAAGAAGTAAGCGGACAAACTTATGCCACGCAGTTTAAAGAAAGGACCAATCGTAGACGAGAAGCTAGTTCTTAGGCTCTCGAAGATCGAGCCGGGCAAGGTGGTCAAGACCTGGTCGCGCTGGTCGCACGTCACGCCGGTCATGGTGGGTCACACCATCGGCGTGCATAACGGCAAGGAGCATGTGCCGGTCAAGATCGTGGAGAACATGGTCGGACACAAGCTGGGCGAGTTCGCCTCGACGCGGAAGTTCATCCGGCATGGCGGCAAGATGCAGAAGGAACTCGAACAGAAGCGACAGGAGGCCGAGAGGACTGCCAACAAGGCAGCCTCCACAACCAAGAAGTAAGGCATATGGAGGTGATAGCAAAAGCCAGGTTTATCAGGATCTCGCCGAAGAAGGTGCGTTTGGTCGCGGACTTGGTTCGCGGTCTGGATGTTTCGTCGGCCGAAGCCCAGCTGAAGTTCATTCGGAAGGCCGCCGCCCTTCCGGTGCTTAAGGTCGTCATGTCGGCCAAGGCCAACGCCGTCCATAACTTCAAGTTGGAAGGTGAGGGTCTGTTCATTAAGTCCATTACGGTCGACGGCGGACCGGTTCTCCATCGCTGGATGCCGCGTGCCTTCGGTCGTGCCACCCCTCTCCGCAAGCGATCTTCCCACATTACGGTCATCATCGACGAGAGGTCAGCCGAGGTCGTACCTCAGGCAGTCGCCAAGGCGGTAGTGGCCAAGAAGGCAGTTAAGGTAGTCGAGAGCGAAGTGGTGCGGACCGAGAAGGGACAGTCGACCGAAGACAAGACAGCACAGGTTCAGGAAGAGAAGACCGGCTCTGATACCGCACAGTCCGGGTCGGTTCAGCAGTCAGAAACTAAGAAGGGCGAAAGCGAAGCGTAATATGGGCCAAAAGATTCATCCAAAGATTTTCCGGATCGGCGTAATCTATTCCTGGGGGTCGAAGTGGTTCGGCACCAGGCGGACCATGCCCGATTTGCTTCGCGAGGATTTTCAGCTTCGGTCCTTCTTGGAGAAGAAACTGAAGGAGTCGTCGGTCGACCGGATCGAGATCGAGCGGACTCCCCGTGCGGTGACGGTCACCATCCATACCGCCAAACCGGGCTTCATCATCGGACGGGGCGGAACCGGCGTCGAGTCGCTGAAGCTCGACCTGAAGAAGATGATCAGTCGGGGTCGGCCGGACGGCCAGCAGCGCAACCTGAACCTCAACATCATCGAGGTGACTCGGCCATCGCTGTCGGCCAACATAGTTCTGCAGTCGATGATCGCCGACGTCGAGCGTCGCGTGCGGTTTCGTCGCGTGCTGAAGCTGAACTTGGATCGGGTCCAGAAGGCCGGTGCCAAGGGCGTCAAACTGATGATCAAGGGACGACTGAACGGCGCCGAGATTGCTCGGGAGGAAAAGCTTTCTTGGGGAAGCATTCCGCTGCATAACCTTAGGGCCGATGTCGATTTTGCCCAGGGTACGGCCCGGACCATTTTCGGTGCGATCGGCATCAAGGTCTGGATCTACCGCGGTGAGGTCTTCATCGGCAAGAACGGCGACGCCACCGGACAGGAGCGGCTCGGCGAGGTCGTATCGAAAACGGGAAAAATCCGAAATTGAGTCCTTATGTTGCTGCCAGCCAAGGTTAAATATAGGAAGATGCACAAGGGTCGCGGGCGCAATAAGCGCAAAGCCACGACCAAGCTTGACGTCAGCTTCGGCGGCTATGGCCTCAAGGCCATGGACGGGGCTTGGGTTACCTCTAGACAGATAGAGGCTGCCCGTCGGGCCATGACGCGCTACATCAAGCGCGGTGGCAAGATTTGGATTCGCATCTTCCCCGACAAGCCGATCACTTTTCACGGCAACGAGAACACGATGGGTAGCGGAAAGGGTGCAGTCGACCATTATGTGGCCGTCATCCGTCCGGGAACCGTCATGTTCGAGATGGACGGGATTCCTGAGGAGACGGCCCGGGAAGCCATGCGACTGGCCGGCCACAAGCTGCCGATGCGCACCAAGTTCATCGTCAAATAACGGTACGGCTTATGAAGATGAACGAAATGAAGGAAAAGTCCGACGTCGAACTTGGTCGTCTGTTGGCCGAGCTGCAGAGTCAGATGCAGGACCGCAGGTTTGCCGCTGTCGGTCGGAGGCTCACTCGGGTCCGGGAACTGCGCACGATCCGTAAGGACATTGCGCGCATCCTGTCGATTAGACACGAGCGGACCCTGTCCGGTAATGGCGAAGCGGCCGTCAGCTAGCGCGTCGGTGCGTAAGCCAAAATGATATGGAAGAGAACAACAAGCAGACAAACAAGAGGGTTTTCCAGGGTGTGGTAGTGTCGGACCGCATGGAAAAGACCGTGGTCGTACGGGTTGACCGGACGAAGGTCCATCCCAAGTACGGCAAGCGTCTTATCCGGTCGAATCGGTTCAAGGTCCACGACGAGAAGGGCGAATGCAAGGTCGGAGAGACTGTCAGGTTTGAAGAAACCAGGCCGATGTCCAGGGACAAGAGGTGGAGAATCATCGGTAAGGTAAGCGCGTAGGCATATGGTGCAGCATCGTTCAATGTTGGCGGTCGCCGACAACTCCGGCGCGAAGAAACTCCAGGTCATCCGTGTTCTGGGAGGTTACCAGAAGCATTATGCTGGCCTGGGTGATGTCGTGACCGTGGTTATCAAGGTTGCCGTACCGCACAGCGGAGTGAAGAAGAGTCAGGTGGCCCATGCGGTCATCGTTCGCACGAAGAAGGAGACCCGACGGGCCGACGGTTCGTACGTCAGGTTCGACGAGAACGCCGCGGTCATCATAGACCGCAAGAACAAGGAGCCGAAGGGTACCCGCATCTTTGGGCCGATCGCTCGTGAACTGCGCGCCAAGGGATTCACCAAGATCATTTCCCTGGCCCCGGAAGTCGTCTAACCCGCCGAGAAAGATATGAGAATAAGGAAAGGGGACAACGTAAAGGTCACGGCGGGGAAGGATCGGGGCAAGACCGGCAAGGTCATGCAGGCGTTTCCGGCTCTGGGCAAGGTGGTCGTCGAGGGTGCCAACACGCTGACCAAGCACATGAAGGTCCACAAGCAGGGCGAAAAGGGCCAGAAGATCTCCTACAACGCCCCGTTCAATGCCACCAACGTGCAGCTGATCTGTCCGAAATGCGCCCAGCCGACTCGAATCGGCATGCAGACGTTGGAGAACGAAGGGAAGACCAAGAAGGTTCGGACCTGCAGGAAATGCAAGGAAGCAATCGAGTGAACATATGCAGAAAACACGAATGCAGGAAAAATACGAAAAGGAGATCGTTCCGGCGCTGAAGAAGGAGCTGGGCGAGACCAACGTCAACGCGGTGCCCAAGTTCGTGAAGGCGACCATTAATGTCGGCCTCAAGCACGGAATCAAGGACCCGAAGTTTGTCGATGCCGTGGAGCGTACGCTGACCAAGATCAGCGGCCAGAAGCCGGTCAAGACGCTGGCACGCAAGTCGATCGCCGGCTTCAAGATCCGCGAGGGCAATACGGTCGGAATGGCCGTCACCCTTCGTGGCAGGCGGATGTACGACTTCATCGACAAGCTGATCAACCTGACCATGCCCCGAATGCGTGACTTCCGTGGCCTGCCGACCAAGTCGGTCGACGCGCACGGCAGCATGTCCATCGGTTTTCGCGAATTCGTCGCCTTTCCGGAGATCAATCCGGAGGACGCCGACATGACGCATGGCCTTGAGATCACCATCGTTACCGACGCTGGAACCCGAGAGAGGGGATTGGCCTTACTAAAGACGGCCGGTTTCCCGTTCCGGTCAACTCAAAAATAGCAGCGAGCTATGGCTACAACAGCGCAAATCGTAAAGTCAAACAAGGAGCCCAAGTTCTCGACTCGGCTGGTCAGACGCTGCTGGAAATGCGGCCGTAAGCACGGCTACATGAGGGACTTCAAGCTCTGTCGAATCTGCTTTCGCGAGATGGCCAGGAAAGGGGAGATTCCGGGCATCAGGAAGGCATCTTGGTAAGAAATGGAGGCAAGATTATGATCACAGACCCAATCTCAGACATGCTTACGAGGATACGTAACGCCTACATGGTCAAGAAGGCCAAGGTATGCATTCCGTACTCGAACATGAAATACGCTATCGCCAAGATCCTCGCGACGGAAGGATACGTTTCGGGCATCGAAAAGTTGGACGTCGGATTCGGTGAGATATGCCTTTCCCTCAGGTACGACCGGGACGGTTCGGCCATCACCAACATCCGGCGGATCTCTCGACCGGGTCGGAGGTCCTATTCCGGGTATAGGTTCCTGCCGCGGGTCAGGTCGGACCACGGCATCGCCATCGTATCTACCTCACAGGGCATCATGACCAACCGGGAAGCCAGGAAGCGGAAGCTCGGCGGTGAGGTGCTGTGCGAGATCTTCTAAGGAACCGAGCAGCAGTGACGAAAAGCTTATGTCCAGAATCGGCAAAAAACCAATCTCGGTTCCCTCCGGCGTAGAGGTCAAGCTCGAAGGCCGGAAGGTGACCGTCAAGGGCCCGAAGGGTACGCTTGACTTCGATATCCATCCTCATGTGGAGGTGTCTTTGGTCGACAGCATGGTCATCGTGAAGGTACAGGATGAGACTAACGTCAGCGACCGGGCGCTATGGGGCCTGTTTGTCCGTCTCATCAGCAACATGATCACCGGCGTGACCCAAGGCTTCGAGAGAAAGCTGGAGGTCAATGGCGTCGGCTACAAGGTCGCGCTTCAGGGCAAGACGTTGAAGCTGGAAGTCGGCTTCTCCCACGAGGTGAATTTTCCCGTTCCGGACGGCATTGACATGTCGGTGGAGAAGAACGTCATTACCGTCACCGGTATCGACAAGCAGTTCGTCGGCGAGACCGCGGCGCAGATACGCCGTGTCAGGAAGCCGGAGCCGTACAAGGGCAAGGGCATCAAGTATCTCGAGGAGACGATCCAGCGCAAGGCCGGCAAGACCTCGAAATCCTAGCTAAGGAGCTGAAGACATATGGCAGACATTAAAGCAGCGAAGAAGAGACAGGCCCGCATCAGCCGTCACCGTCGTGTCCGGGCCAGAGTTTCTGGTACGTCCGAGCGGCCTCGATTGGCGGTCTTCAGGAGCCTCAAGCACATTTATGCCCAGCTGATCGATGACGTGTCTGGTCGCACCTTGGTTTCTGCGGACGAGCAGGGGGTCGACGTCAAGGCCGTCAAGGACGATGAGGGCCGTAAAGGTAAGACGGCCGTGGCCTACGCGATTGGCAAGCTGCTGGCGGAAAGGGCGACGAAGGCCGGAATCAAGTCGGTCGTGTTTGATCGTGGTGGATTTTCCTTCGCCGGCAGGGTCGCAGCTCTGGCGCAGGGCGCTCGGGATAACGGCCTCTCGTTTTAACGTTGGACATTATGGATAATAGTAAGCAGAACAGCGCACCGAACGGCGGTCAACAGAAGCCGGGCAGCCTTGCTGGACGTGGAGGCAGACCTGGTGGAGGCCGTTCGCCGCGCGGCCGCCGGCCGGAGGAGAAGGGCGAGTTTGATTCCCGTATCTTGGAACTGGCCCGCGTGACCCGCGTCACCAAGGGCGGTAAGCGCATGCGCTTTCGGGCCTGCGTCGTACTGGGCGACCGCAAGGGGCGTGTCGGATATGGCGTGGCGAAGGGTTTGGACGTGCAGCAGGCCGTCGGTAAGGCGACCAACAAGGCCAAGAAGGTGATGATAACCGTACCGTTCGTCAACAGGACGGTACCGTACGAGATTCATCGTAAGTTCGCGGCCGCCAAGGTGATAATCAAGCCGGCTCCGGAAGGTACTGGCGTCAAGGCCGGCGGTGCGGTCCGTGTAGTGCTGGAGCTGGCCGGAGTGCCGAACGTAGTGGCCAAGATCCTCGGTTCGAACAATAAGATCAACAACGCCAAGGCGACCATGGCCGCCTTAAGCAGCTTTAAGACCGTTAAGGAGCGCCCGAACTCGGTGAAGAGGTCCAAATCGGAGGAAGAGGAAGTTCCGACCGTCGAGAGTCAGACTGAGGAGGCCAAGCAATAGGCTGAGTAAATAAAGAATATATGGCACTCGAGATGCACAATCTGAAGCCCGCCGTCGGTTCGCGGACCAAGTCCAAGCGGGTCGGTCGCGGCAACGCCTCCGGCAAGGGTACGACCGCCGGACGCGGCACCAAGGGTCAGGCCGCCCGCACTGGCGGACGCAACCGCCGCAAGCTGCGCGGTTTCCGTCAGATCATGCTGGCTACCCCGAAGCTGCGCGGCTTCAAGAGCCTGAAGGCGAAGCCCGCCTGCGTCAAGTTAGGTGACCTGGCCAAGGCCTTTGCGACCGGGGAGCTCGTGACTCCTGCTTCCGTGGCAAAGAAGGGACTGGTCTCCAGCTACCGAAACGGCGTGAAGATAGTCGGCGGCGGCGATATCAGGAAGAAAGTCCATATTTCGGGCTGTCTGCTTACTGCCAGTGTCCGGAAGGCTATCGAGGAGGCCGGCGGAAAGATCGAGTAGACTCAAGTCTTCCTATTCGCCACTTGCGGATACGACCGCATGCTATCATGCTGGCTGTCACCGACATTCGGCCTGCAGCGCGGGCTTGAGTCGGGAACAGCGGTAAGTCAATTTGTAACCACCGTATGCTGAAGATTTTGCGGCAGATATGGAAGACGACAGACCTGCGCTACAGCGTCCTGTTCGTCCTCTTGATGCTGGTCATATTTAGGATCGCGGCCCATATTCCGATACCCGGAGTTGATACGGTCGCACTGAAGGACTTTTTTGACCAGAATCAGGTTCTCGGCATGTTCAACGTCTTTTCCGGCGGCACCATGGAGTCGTTCTCTGTTGTCGCCTTGGGAGTCGGACCCTACATCACCGCCTCGATCATCTTTCAGCTGCTGGCGATGATCGTTCCGCGCCTCGAGGAGATGCAGAAGGAAGGACAGGCCGGGCAGGAGAGGATCAACCAGTATACTCGTCTGTTGACCGTTCCGTTGGCGCTGCTGCAGGGCTATGCCATGATTTCGCTCCTGCGACAGACTGGCAACGGTATCATCGCCCCGAACGTGACCCTGTTCCAGATGGTTATGATGGCCGTTACCATGACTACCGGTACAGTATTCATGATGTGGATCGGCGAGCTCATTTCGGAACGTAAGATCGGAAACGGCATCTCCATAATGATTTTTGCCGGCATCATCTCCGGCATGCCCACCACCCTTCAGCAGGCACTAGTCACCTACGACTCGTCTCAGATAGTGGTTTGGGTGGCCTACGTCGCCATTGCCCTAGCGACCATTGCCGGCGTGGTCCTGATTTCCGAGGGACAGAGGAATATTCCGGTCGTCTACGCCAAGAGGATGCGCGGCAACCGGTCCTACGGCGGTGCAGAGACCTTCCTGCCGCTTCGGGTGAATATGGCCGGAGTCATCCCGATCATCTTCGCCATTTCGATCATCCTGCTGCCCCCGATGATCGGTCAGTTTTTCGTGCATGCCAAGACCCAATGGTTGGCGTCGGCTGCCCAGAAGACCATTGAGCTGTTTCAGAACCAGCTGATCTACGGCATTCTCTATTTTGTCTTCGTCTTCGGCTTCACCTATTTTTACACGGCGGTTATTTTTCATCCCGATCAGGTGGCGGAGAATCTGCAGAAGCAGGGCGGTTATGTCCCAGGGATCCGTCCGGGACGTCCGACGGCCGAATTCATTCAGCGCACCATCAATCGGATTATGCCGGCCGGCGCGTTCTTTCTGGCGGCTATCGCCATCCTTCCGCTCGTCATGCAGCAGTCGCTCGGCACTCGGGCCATGGTAATCGGCGGTACCAGCCTGCTGATCGTCGTGTCCGTGGTGATCGAGATCGTCAACCAGGTCAACTCTCAGCTGACCATGCGGGAATACGAGTCGCTGTAGTTCAGCAACAGCATCTTTATAGCCGTCCGAAGAACGCGAGGTGCCGTCTGACCAGGCGGCACTTTTGTCTCTCGTTGTCTTTCGTTCGTGCCCTTGATAGGGTTTTCGTGTTCGGCTGACGTTTGTCGGCGAACGACTTGAATTGCTTTCGGCATGCCTGAGGATAGTTCGATCGAGAAAAATTTCGTCGTTCCGGTTGACAATCCGACTGGAGATACGGTTTTTTGGCAGTCCTTGGCCTGCCTGCTGGTCATGATGCTAATGGCCAGCGTCGAGGCTGCAGCCTCTAAGTCCGGAGGACCGCTCGTCGGGACGCTAGTGTCGTTTGAGCCTTCAAACTGGAAGGTTCTGACGACATTGGCCGGAGTCCTAGTTCTGGTTTTTCTGACTCTGAGATCAGTCCGGGACACCAGACTGCTGGACACGGTCATGTCCCTGGCGACCATCTTCGGTCTGACCTTCGGGGTCGATGCGCTCCTTGGCCCGACTGCGGGTACGATCGCTTTCTGTCTGGTCGTGGTCGTCTACTACTCCGATCCTTGGGTGGTGATTTATGATTTGCTGCTCTGTCTAGGGCTGGCCGGCATCAGCTCTTCTGTCGGACCGGTTTTTCAGCCCGGAGCGCTACTGCTGGTCCTGGTCCTATTCGCGATCTATGATGTGACGGCGGTACACCTCTCCGAAAGGTCGGTCCTGTTCGGACATCGGCTGCCGCGACGCCGGGCATTCTTCTCTTTCGTCCTTCCTTTCAGCTGGAGTGGCCTGCGGACCGGGATAGGGAAGGTCTCCGGTAATGTCGGCGGTTTTGGCTTTCGGGGAATCGGCGACCTGCTGCTGCCGACAATGTTCGTCATTTCGGTTCTGTGGCATCATGGTCTGGCCGCGGCCGGATCGGTGATGCTGGGAGCCGTACTTTTCTCGGTACTTAGCCACATGTCCTTTCCGCGGTCACTTTCGTCGCAGGTGTTGCCCCCTCTTGCCTTGGGTTCGGTCATCGGATACCTAACTTTTTTCCTCGTCGTCTAGGTGCCTTATGAGAAACATAGTGATGCTCGGAGTTCAGGGATCCGGAAAGGGAACACAGGCCGAAATGCTGGCCGAGAAATTTTCCGTATCGACCGTCTCCACAGGTCGGCTCTTTCGTTCAAGGATAGAAGAAGGTACGGAACTCGGTCGCGAGATTGCTCCTTACGTTGAACGCGGAGATCTGGTGCCCAAGGACATAGTCTGTCGGGTCGTCGCAGACTGGATGGACGCGCCGTCCGCTCGCAAGGGATTCATTCTGGACGGGTTTCCGCGCAATGTGGCTCAGGCCGAGGCTTTGACCGAAATGCTGGCCGAAAACGGACGGACGTTGAGCGATGTGGTCTACATCCGTCTTTCGGACGAGGAGGCCATGCGACGGCTTTCGGGGCGGCGAGTCTGCGCCAACCGCGATTGCGAGACCAAGTTTCATGTAGACCTGCATCCGTCAAAACGTGATCCGAACAGGTGCGACCGGTGCGGCTCGGAACTGGTTCATAGGTCAGACGACAGGTCCGAGGCGATCAGTCGGCGGCTGGCCATCTATGGCAGCGAGACTAAACCGCTTGTCGAGTACTACCGCGAGCGTGGCCTGCTGCGCGAGGTCGACGGGGAGCAGTCGATCGCGGAGGTGTTCAAGTCCATAATGGAGAAATTTCGGGAATAGCGTCCGTATGTCGGCCTGAGTTTCGTTGCGGTGACAGCTGTTCGGTTCATTGTTTTTAGACGTTTCCTCACATTTCGGTCGTAGCGAATTGGCTTGTTCTATGTCGTTTTCTTCCCTAAACTGACCGTATGATCACGCTCAAGGATACGAAGGAAATTGAGATTTTGCGCGGGGGAGGGGCCGTGCTTTCACGGGTCCTCGAGCAGGTGGTGGGTGAAGTGCGTCCGGGAGCCGACACCGGTGAGCTAGACGAGCTGGCGGAAAGGCTGATGCGTCAGGCCGGAGGCAGTCCGTCCTTCAAGGGCTATCGGGGTGAAGGCGACGATCGTGCCTTCCCATCGACGATGTGCACCTGCATAAATCATGAGGTGGTCCATGCGCCGGCCGTTCCGGGACGT
>Ga0051987_10000882_pt1 | contig 16126 bp, 16 predicted proteins | sample CryGey08umfilter_2_FD_58083 | JGI IMG/M metagenome (GOLD analysis project Ga0051987, IMG submission 58083) | Groundwater microbial communities from aquifer in Utah, USA - Crystal Geyser 4/10/14 0.8 um filter | ecosystem: Environmental > Aquatic > Deep subsurface > Groundwater | place: USA: Utah... | reverse complement strand
AGTTTTGAAGTAATGTCAATCTTTATAGGAAATAACTATTGACTGGGGGAAAACTCTGAAGTATACTTCCATTAATGAAGAGAGTTGGCATAATTATTGCAGTAATAGTTCTTCTTTTGGTCGGATATTTAGGCTACAAACAATATCAAGCTTCCAAAACCACCGGCACGCCAAATACAATCTCTGAAAGTGCAGAAACAGTAGGAAATGCCGTTAAGGGAACCATTCAGGATCTTTTATTAGCAGGCAAAAGTGTAACCTGTACCGTAAACGACGAAACCGCAGGAGGAGGAACAGGAATAATATTCGTTTCAGGCAAAAAAATGGCCGGAGATTTTAGAACCACAGTAGAAGGCGAAACCACAGAAAGCCATATGATTACAGACGGAACATACTCATATATCTGGAGCTCCGGACAAACAGAGGGAGTAAAAATAAAAGTTGATGAAGCAAAAATTACCCCAGGTGCGAGTGGACAACCCGGCAGTAATGAAGCTTTTGATCTAAAAAAAGAAACCGGACTAAAATGTACACCTTGGGCACCGGATAATGGTAAGTTTAATCCTCCGACAAATATAAGGTTTACCGATCTTTCGGCAATGCTAAAAAACATCCAACAGACAACAACTACCGGAAAAACAACAACCCCACAAGGATCACCGTGTGATCAGATCACCGATGCTGCGGCAAAAGCAGAATGCGTTAAAGCCCTCGGTCAATAACAATCTCTTTTAAACTTCTACTACAACCGGCAGAACCAGAGGGTGTTTTTTGAAGTTCTTATAAATATAGTTTTCCGAAATTTCTCCGGTTAACTTTCTAAACCTTATCCAATCTTTAACCGTACCTTTTCTTGCCTGGAAATTTCTTTTTAACTCCTGGCTTAAATTTTTATTAAGATTTCTTGCTTCTTCCGTGGAGAATCCGCGGGCAATAATATTTGGACTTTCTACGATTTGCCCTGTTTGAGTATCTATTTCAACCATAACAATTACTACTCCTTCTTGAGCAATTTTCTGCCTATCACGCAAAACAAATTGCTCTACTTCCTCTCCGGAAACTTCGTCCACATAAACAGTTTTAAGCGGAATTTTTCTGCCTAGAGTTGCCTTTTCGGAAGTAAAAACAAGTTCCTGCCCATTTTCGATTAAATGAATGTTTTGTTCCTGTAAACCATGAAGCTTAGCAAGCTCTCTGTATGCAACCATTTTCCTGTAAGTTCCACCAATAGGCACAGCTCTTTTGGGATTAGTTATTGCCATCATGAGCAATATATCCTGAGAAGAACCATGACCGGAAACATGAAGATTATCGTTAATTTCTGAATAGACAACTTTTGCTCCCGTTCTAGCAATCGCATCAATTACGGAATTTATAGAGATCTCATTTCCCGGAATTGGATCTGCCGAAAAAACCACCACGTCTTTTGGACTAAGACTTACATTGTGGTGTTCGTTATTTGCGACTCTAGTCATAGAAGAGTTTTCCTGACCTTGACTTCCTGCAACGATTAAACAAAGATCGCGATCTTTAAAATTTTTAACCTGATCTACCGTTATTACAAAATTTTTCGGAAAACTCATGTATCCCAAACCTTCCGCTACATCTTTTGCCCGTATTAAAGAACGTCCTACAAAACACACTTTTCTTTTTACTCTTTGCGCTGCAATAACCGCCTGGTTAAGACGAGAAATATTAGAACTATAAGTAGTAAGTATAAATTTACCTTCACAGTTACGCATTTCCGCCTCGATGCTTTTTTCAAGTGCCTGCTCAGACGGCGTATGTCCTTCACTTTCGGCTCCAAGAGAGTCGGACATTAAACACAAAACTCCCTCGGAGGAAACCTTTGCCATTTTGGTAAAATCTGTCGGTTTTTTATCAAACGGGGTTAAATCGAATTTAAAATCACTGCCGTGGTAAAAATTTCCAACCGAAGTTCTAATAAAAAGATTTGCAGCATCCGGAATAGAATGAGTTACTCGAATAAAAGAAATTTTAAATCCACCAAGAGTAATATCTCCTCCGTCAAAATTTACCGTTTTTACACGTGCCGGCGATCTAAATTCCACAAGTTTTGCATTAGCAAAAGCAGCTGTTAAAGGAGTTGCAAAAATCGGAAACGACGGAAGTTGCGGAATTAAAAAAGGCATTGCTCCAATATGATCCTCGTGTCCATGGGTTAAAATCATACCAACAATTTTCTTTTTTGTCTGCAATAAATAAGAAATGTCCGGCAAAAGAAGATCTACTCCAAGAGCTGTTTCATCCGCAAAACCAAGACCGCAATCAACGACAAGAATTTCCGTTTCTGATTCGTAAAGATACATGTTTCTTGTAACATCACCTGTTCCCCCAATAGGAATAAAAGAAATTTTATTTTCCATAAATTATTGTTTTTTGTCTGCCCGCAACGCTCTCGCTTGCGAGGCGGGCGGGTTTATTGCTCTTTGATTATAGATCATGTAGACAAAAATTGTTTTAGATTTTCGGTAGTTATATGAACCTGTGAATTTTGTGAAACCTTTCCCTCTATTATCATCCTGGCAGTTTTTCTACAAATTCCCTCAATTGTTCTCTCTAAACTTCTAATTCCTGAGTCAAAACCCAAAGGGCGGATAATATTTGGCCATAACGGATCGTCTATTAATAACTGATTCTCTAAAAGACCTGATGTTTTTCTAATCTTTGGAAAAAGATAGGTTTTGGCAATTACAGTTTTTTCTTCATCCGTGTAGGAAGGCATTTGAATTACCTCAAGCCTATCCAAAACTGCTGTTGAAATATTAGTTGTATTATTTGCAGTTGTAATAAATAAAGAATGAGATAAATCAAAAGGATAATCAATATAGTGGTCTGTAAAAGCCTTGTTTTGCTCAGGATCCAAGAGCTCAACTAAAACACCCATAATATCTGCTCTGGCAGCTTCTGTTACACGGTCTAATTCGTCTAATAAGATTACCGAATTCCTGCTTTGAGCATGCACCATTTTTTTAACGATTGATCCCGGCTCCGCTTCTGCTAAAGCGCGCGATTGCCCACGCAAAATTTTAGCATCTCCCATTCCTCCGAAGGGAATTCTCTCAAACTTTCTGCCAAGCGCTTCCGCTACGGAATAAGCAAGAGTTGTTTTACCTGTACCGACAAGTCCAATTAAACAAAGAATAGGCGCTCTTATTGTAGTATCTTGTCCTTGGGTTATTTTTAAATTAAGCATAATTGAAGCTAAATATTCTAAAATTCTGTTTTTAACACTTTCTAATCCATAGTGGTTTTTATCTAAAATTTGTTTTGCCGCATTTAAATCCAAGATGTCTTTTGTTTCTTTTGCAAAGGGGAGGGAAATTATCCAGTCTATATATTTTGCCGTACTTTCAAAATTAATATAAGTTGCTCCACCTGCCTTTAATCCTGCCTTAAGCATAGAAAGCATTCCTTCTACTTTTTCGTTTAAATCTAAAGGTAAATTTGCTGCTTTTACTTTTTCTTCTAAGTTTTGCACTTGAGACTCTAAAGAACCATTTGAATCCATACATTAATAATACAACAATCCGATGATAAATGGTAAGTAAAATAAAAGGCTGATTATCGGGAGGGTTTTCGGTTGTAGCGTGACATGCCACTTCCGGTACGCGGTCTGTTTTGCATGTTTTTTGCGCGCCATTCTGTTTCCCTTTCACGTCTAAATTGCATTGCCAAAGGGTGATCGCTTTGAGTTCGTGGTTGCGGATCGTAACTTCTTACAGGAGCACTACTTCTTCCGCTTGCTGCCGGCACTACTCTTCTACTTCCGGTATTTGCTCCCTGAGTAGAAGCTTCTCTTTTATTTCCACCCTCTGCGTCTTCTCCAAATAACATAGAGAGGTTTATCCTGTGTTGTTCATCAACTTCGACAACTCTTACTTTTACTTTTTGTCCAATCGAAACAATTTCGTTTGGATCCTTTACAAATTCCGTGGACATTTTAGACACATGAACCATTCCCTCTTTTCCCGGTAAAATCTCAACAAAAGCTCCGAATGGAAGAATTCTTTTAACTTCTCCATCAAAAATTTCTCCCGGTGTTACTTCTCTAACTAACGCTTTTATCCAATCTACCGCGTTTTGGACTGCCTCTTCGCTTGTTCCGGAAATTGCTACAGAACCGTCATCCTCAACGTCTACTGTTGCGCCGGTTGAGGAAATAATATTTTTAATTACTTTTCCACCCGGACCGATGACTTCTCCAATTTTTTCAACCGGAATTTTAACCATTTCTATCTTTGGGGCGTATTCGGAAACTTCCTCTCTATAATTAGGCATTGTCGCAAGCATTTTATCCAAAATTAATAATCTTGCCACTTTTGCTCTTTCGAAAATATCAGTAACTTGCCCTATCGTTAATCCCGAATTTTTAACATCTAACTGAATTGCCGTTATGCCATCTTTAGTTCCGGCAACTTTAAAGTCCATATCTCCGGAAAAATCTTCAAGACCGATAATGTCTGTTATAAGCTCATATTTGTCTTCTATGGACATCATTCCAATCGAAATACCTGCAACAGGTTTTGTAATGGGAACTCCCGCGTCCATAAGAGCAAGTGACGATCCGCAGGTAGAAGCCATAGAACTTGATCCATTTTGTGATAAAACTTCGGAAACAACCCTTATTGTGTAGGGAAAAATTTCTTGTTTTGGTATTACGGCAAGAAGCGCTCTCTCTGCCAAGGCACCGTGACCTATTTCTCTTCTGGATGGAGTTCCGACCCGTCCTGTTTGACCAAAAGAATATGGAAGTCCAGAATAATGATGAATATATCTTTTTACTTCTTCTCCTTCTGCCGACTCAATTAATTGCTCCATGCGAGGTGAACCAAGCGTTACTACGGAAAGTGCCTGAGTATTTTCTCTTTGAAAAATTGCCGACCCGTGTGTTCTGGGGAGTATCGAAACTCTTGAACTAATTTCCCTTATTTGATCCAATTTTCGTCCATCCGGTCTAATGCCTTTTTTAACAACATTTTCCCTAATATTTTTATAAAGAACATAATCTATTGCTTTTGCTATTGTTTTTTTATCCAGTTCAAATTCCGGATCTACCAATTTTTGCTCTATAAGAATTTTTTCGATAAGTTCATTAGAACTACCGGACTCCTTTTCCATTTTATTTTTAAGAAGAATTACTACATCTGCTATATAAGATTTTTCGATAAGTTTTACTGCTTCAACTAACTTTGTATCGGGAGTTACTTCTTCCTTTTTGTCTCCAACTCCTTTGGCTAATTTTTCTATAAATTCGATTACTGTTTTGTTTTCTATTTGGGCTTTTTTAATCGCTTCTACCATTATGTCGTTAGGCACTTGAAGAGCTCCTGCTTCAAGCATAAGAGTTTTTTCTTTTGTTTGAGTAACTACCAAATCCAAGTCGGAAAATTCTCCTTCTGCCGCTCCACTATTTACAACAAATTCCGCATTACCATTACCATTTTCTTTAACATAACCTACTCTAACTGCCGAAATTGGTCCGTTCCATGGAATTTTCGAAATCGTAAGAGCTGCAGAAACTGCAATTAGAGATAATATTGCCGGATCATTCTCTCCATCCACGGAGAGTACCGTTGCAATAACCTGAACTTCTTTTTTAAATTCTTTAGGAAAAAGAGGTCTAATGGAGCGGTCAATAAGTCTTGCTGTTAAGATTGCGTCATCAGACGGTCTTCCTTCCCGTTTTACCCATCTACTTCCTTTAATTCTTCCGCCTGCATACAATCTTTCTACGTATTCTACCGTTAGTGGAAAGTAATCTATGTCCTCGCGGAGATTTCCTTCTACAACCGTAACCAAAACCATAGTATCACCCATTCGTGCCAAAATAGATGACGTGGCCTGCGGGGCCATTTCACCGGTTTGAAGGGTTATTTTTTTTCCTGCTAATTCCAATTCTACTGAGGTTTTTTTCATTTATTATGCTTTTAGTCCTACCTTTTTCTCGATTTCGGAGGAACGTTTTACGTCCACTTTCTTTAAGAAATTAATAAGTCTCCTTCTTTTTGCAATCATAGAAAGCAAACCGCGCCTTGAATGATTATCGTGAGTGTGTCCTTTTAAATGCTCCGTTAGTTTTTCTACTCTAGTCGTTAAAAGAGCAATCTGCACTTCGGGACTTCCCGTGTCACCTTCTGTAGTTTGAAATTGTTTTATAATGTCTTGTTTTTGTGTAGTACTAAGTGGCATAAAAATAATTTAAAGTTAAAAATTAAAAGTTAAAAGTTTTCTTACTATTTGCGTATTATAGCAGTTATTCTTTATTTTTTCAATCACTTAAAAGTTGGTGGAACCTTTGTAGATTTTTGGCGTTAACCAATCTTCCGGAGGGTTTTCTACCACTTTTTCCTGTTCTATTTGCTCTATCGGACCAACCTCTTGAACCTTATGAACTTGAGGCTGAGATTCAATAGGAGTAGACACCCTTTGCTCTTGTCTTTTTTGTGATTCTAAAATTTGTTTTCTTAACCTTGCTATTACGTCTTCCGATGATTGTTTTGGCTGTCCCTGATTTTGTACTTGAGGCTGTAGGGTTTGCTTAGTTATTGGTTGAGGTTGTACGGGCATTTCCGGAGCAGGTTGTACCTGAACAAATGAGTCAAAATCCGTACTTCTTTGTCTTACCGGAGAAATTCTTTTTGCCCCGTTTCTCATTAAAACTCCTGCCATCTCAAACGATAGAGAGCTCGTATTGGGATTTTGAAAATCACCGGTTGCAAAAGAAATTCCGGACAAAAGATTTTGGGCAATATCCTGATCTATCGAAAAACCTAAATACAAAATTAAATTAGCAATTATTTCGGAAACTGAAGAAGATTTTGTAGAAACCATAATTAAATCTCCAAACCCCTGGTTGTCTGTTTTGTTATCGATATTAACAACAGTTGTATCTTTAAGATCCGCAATATCAAAGACACCGGATAGATCGGATAATCTTGGGCACCCAACTACAAACAAAAGCTTTGGAATTTTACCGGCTCCTCTTGAAAATTTAACATCTTTTTGAGAAAAATTTAACCCCAAAGGTCCTTCTTTAACAACTATATTTAAAAGCTCGTTTTCCAAAGTATAAGAAACCTTATCGATTTCTCCTTCCTTATATGGGAAGGAAACTATTAGATCTCCGCCTTGACCTCCCAAACCGGATTTTACCTTATTAATTCCGACTAAATTGGAAATTTCTACAATTGGCTGTTCGGGTGCTGCAATGACCGTACTTTTCCCAAGAGCGGTTATTGCCAAGTAAAGAGAAAGGGTTGCCCCCATATCGTCCAGAGAGGGATTTTTGCCCGTTACAAATGCAATCTCCTGATTGCTGTCTACCAGGTCTTTTATTTGTTTAAAAGTTAAGTTATCCATATGCCTGTTTTAGTTATGGCATATTAACATATCACCTATAGTAAAGTCAAGGAGCGGCGAAATTACTATTCCTGCTTCCTGTCCTTTTTCTACTTTAGAAGTCTGTTCTTTACCTTGTCTTACAGAAAGAACATGACTTTCTCCGATAGTTTCATCCTCCCGAATTAGCCTTACTCGATCACCTTTGGCAATTCTTCCGTCTAAAACCAAAATCCCCAGAACCTTAGTCTTTTCAAACGGAAAAGAAGCAAGAACTTTTGCCGTACCATAAACCTGCTCTTGCATCGACAGCCTTTTACCCTCTAGTAAATCTTTTACTTCGTCTATCATTTCGTAAATTAGATTATAATTTCTAAGCAATATCTTTTCCGTTGCAGCTAATTTTAAAACTTCCGGTTTTATTTTTATATTAAAACCTAACACTACCGCTCCTACAGATTTTGCAAACAATACGTCCGAAGATTCAATGTCTCCCGGTTTTGACGAAGCAACTCTAAGCTCTTTTGGCAATGCTTCCAAAATTGCCTCAAGCGATCCATAAGTATCAGTTCTAATAATAAAAATGGGCATACCCTCCTGACTTTCTTCTTCCTGATTAGGAACCTCCGTCCCCTCTGTCCCCCCTGTCTCCTTTGCCACATCTTCCTCCCCTGTCTCCGGTTGAATCTGAACTTGCTCTTTTTGTACTTCATCTGCTTTAGACTTAACTACTCCGCCAACTTTTGGTACGTTTTCAAAGCCTAAAACCTCTACGGCCTGACCAACGGTTGCTTCTTTTAGCTGTTGTCCTTTGTCATTGATTAAACTTTTAATCTTTGCCTTAATATTATCCGCAAATATTTCCTCACGCACTCTTAATACGCCGTTTTTAATTATGACTGTGGCTTTTGGACCTGATTTTTGATCTAATCTGGATTCTATTACCATTGCTTCAAGCGGATTTTTTGCAGAAAAAGGGAATTTATCGTAATTTATGTCATAAACCAAAAGAATTAAATCCAAAAGCTCTTTAATGTTGTGATTTACTTTTGCAGAAACCTCAATAACTGGCACATCTCCGCCGTAGGCTTCCAGAGTAATTTCTTCTTTTAGAAGCTGTTGTTTTACTTTTTCTGCATTTCCATCCGCTAAATCGGATTTTGTTAAAACAACAATGAAAGGAATTTTCGAGGCTTTTAAAAGACCAATACTTTCTTTTGTTTGCGGCATTACTCCGTCTGTTGAAGAAATAATTAAAAGAGCAATGTCTGCTGCCATTACCCCTCTGCCGCGCATGTTTGCAAAAGCCTCATGTCCGGGAGTATCTATAAAGGTTATTTTTCTTTTTTTACCTTCATGAGCGATTTCTATTTCCGAAGCTCCAATTTTTTGGGTAATTCCACCCTGCTCTCTTAACGCAATATTTGTTTTCCTGATTGTATCTAGAAGTGAAGTTTTACCGTGATCAACATGCCCTAATACGGCAACTACCGGGGGATATTCTGATAAACTGCTCTTTTTCTTGCTCTTACTGTCCATAATCGTTTTTCTAAATTAAGCTCAAACTCAAAATTTAAAGTTAAAAATCCCATATTCAGGCTTCTTTTACTTTGGCTTTAGACTTAGCTTTAGTTTTGGTTTTAACTTTTGCAGTTTTTTTAGTTTTTTTTGTTTGCTTTTCTGGCTTGTCCTTTAAAACTTTTTTAGCCTCTACTGCAAATTCCGCCGCTTCGGGGAAGCTAGTCCCCTTGGGGGATGTTTCTTGTGGCTTATCTTTAGACACTTCGGCAGCTAGAACTTCGTTTCCTTCTATTTCGATTCTATATCCTGTTAATCTGGAAGCAAGTCTCACGTTTTGTCCTTCTTTTCCGATTGCCAAAGATAATTCTTCCGAATTAACTGTAACATGAGCTATTTTTTCTTTTTCATTAATTTCTACTTTAACGTCTTTTGCAGGAGATAATGCTTGTGCAATGTAATTTTTTGGGTTTTCTTGCCATTGAATTATGTCTATTTTTTCAATTCCATTAAATTCCTGCAAAACTGCCTGCACTCTTACTCCTTTTTGACCAACACAGCTTCCAACAGGATCAATTCCCGATTGGTTTGAAAAAACTGCAATTTTGCTTCTTACACCCGCTTCTCTGGCAACTTCTTTTATTTCTACCGATCCTTGTGCAATTTCCGGCACTTCTCTTTTGAATAATCCTTCCAAAAGCCCGGGAGCAGATCTGGAAACAATTATTTCGTCTCCCCTTAGTCCTTCTTTAATTTCCAACAAATAAACAGATAGTCTTTGGTTTAAATGATATTTTTCGTTTTGAATTTGTTCTTGGGAAGGCATAATCGCTTCTGTTTTACCAACGTCAATAATTATATTTGAGCCCGCAAACCTTAATATCATTCCGTTTATAATTGTTCCAGTTTTAAGCTTATATTCGGTCATTATTGCTTCTTTTTCTTTTTCACGGATTTTTTGTAAAATTACTTGTTTGGCGGTTTGTGCGGCAATTCTTCCAAAGCCCGGCGGTGTTACGTCTTTTTTGTTGTGGAAGACTTTAGCTTCTCCTGTGTTATTATCTAAAGTAGCTGTAAATTCTGTAATTTCTGCTCCAGGATGGTCTTTTCTGTAAGCCGCTAAAATAGCATTTTTGACGGTATCTAAAACCAATTCGGGATCTATCCCCCTTTCGGTGGCGACTTGATTTAGTGCTAATGCGAATTCACTTCTTTGTATTGCCGGCATATATTAATTTTAAAAATGGTGGGCTTAACTTCCCACCATCTCAAATACCTCTTAATTGAATTCATTTTAGCAGATTTAAGCCTTTCAGTCAACCAAGTGTGCGGGACCTATACATAGAGAACGGTTCGTTCTCCTCTCTTTTGTAATAGCATTACTAACATATTCCCATGGTGTTTTGTAGCCAAGGCTTTTATGGAATCTCTTAGTGTTGTATTTCGTATTAAATTCCATACATCTTTGATTAATCATTTCCAAATCGTCCAGAAGATCATCTTGGTAATTAAAATATTCATATTCAGCTGTTTGGTGGAATCTTTCCACTCTGCCGTTCTGCTTGGGGCAATGTGGGTCAGTAAAAAAATGAGGAATACCCCAGGAGATTATCTCTTTGTGAAACTCAAAGAGATATTCAGAACCATTGTCGGTATTAATAGCGGAAATTGAAAAAGGGAAATATTCCCTGACTCTTTTGATAAAGTCTTTACCTGATGCAGAGGAAATTGTTTTGTAGCAGTAAATAAACCCATATCTTGATTTGCAATCAATGGCTGAAAATATATAGAATTTCCCTTTTAAAACATAGAAATATTTAGTATCAACCTGAACCAGTGAACCCAAATCCTTCTCTCTGAGCTCAATTGCAGCTTTAACTCTGGTAATCGAGCGATTTCTGTTTTTTCCGACATTCTTTTTGTGTTGGGTATTTAAAAGCTCAGGGATGTTTGTTAATTGTCTTTTGAATTACGTTATGGGCAACTAAAACTCCTTCTCTTTTTAATTCTTCATGAATCTCGTATTTGCTTTTTTTCAGGATCAAGAAGGCGGAAGTAGTAGATTTTCTGAAGAATCCATAAAGGAGTTGTCATCTCACGAACATTATGGGGTCTTTTGGTTTTAGCATCAAACTCTAAGCTCTTAAGATTTCTCCTGTCGAACCTATTAAACCACCTATAGAATACGCTTTTTGATATCCCAAAATGTCTGCAGGTTAACTCAGCATTTTTCCCATTAGAGGAATACCAATCAATCCAGGTTAATCTTCTTAATGCATCTTTTGATAAAGATGCTGCTTAAATAACAGGAACCGGTAATATTTTGAATGCTTGCATGTACGAGCCATTATATGATCCTTTCAAAACTTATCAACCGTTCTTTATGTATCGGGTCCTAGACACTAAGGGGCAGTTCTGTTGGCAGTTATTTTTTAACCAAATTTCAAATGAAAACTTAATTTTTCTATCTTAAGATTGCAGATTCAAAATTATCAATAAACTAACAAATGCTTGTAAATTATACCTCAATGCTTTTGAATATTAAAGTAAACTTAATAACAATTGTCTATGTAAATAGTTCAATGATTTGAACCATTGAACTGAAATAATTTTGATAATTTTAACTATTAAAACTAAAGACGAGGGTTTTATTCCGGAGATAAAAAATGAATTATAAACACTTAATTCTTCTGTCTTAAAACTGCGGGAATGTTTTATCCTGAGCTTGCCTTATTTACCCTGAATTTTACTGAAGGGAATTTTCCGAAAGGATCCTGCCGAAGAACCAAGACATCTCTTGTTTCTAGCTTCTTTTTCTAGAAAAACATGTAGATAAAATCTAATCCCTTTAGAGGTTAGGGTTTCCAACCTTCGTAGGCAAAGTAATTTCCGTTTTGCATAACACAAATAAAAGGGGTATCTGCCCGCATGTTTTCGGCATGAGGACCAGAATTAATCCATATATCTACAACATCCATATAGTTAGAGTTCATGGCAATATTTTCCGTTACATGACTATAGCTTGAGTACGGAAGGGATTTTGAATTGATTCTTTGCGTAAATCCATCGTGATTAAAATTAGAAGCTATTTCTTCTGCTCTTGTTTTTGCAAAAGAACAGGTTTCCGAATTAGAAGAGACAGCGAAAAGACCTTTAGAAGCTCTGTAAGCATTAATTTTATCTAAAATAAAACTATTGCTATCCCCTGCTGAATTATCACTAGTAACTTTTTCCACTACTGAATTTTGAACTTGGGTAAGTTGTGGTATATTTTCTTGTTTTGTTAATTGTGTTGGAGTTGGAACAGAAATAGAAACAGGAGTTGGTGTTAATGCAAGCAACGGTGTTGAAGTTGATGTTGGAACTAGAGTTGGAATCGGAGATGCTTCAGCTGCGTTTGCTTCAGCCGCGTTTGACGCGGACGCGGGAGATGGAATTTTATATTCCTCAATGTTTGCCCCAAGGACGCCCTTTGAGGTTTTTTTAGAAATCTGCGCTTCTGACTTATATACGGAAAGCATCCATGAGGCAGAATAGATGACCGAAAGCGCAACGATAAAAAAATAAACGCCCTTGCCAAATCGTTGCATTTATTTAAATATACAAAATAAAATAGGCTGTTGTCAATTTTTTTATAGGCTTTGTATATTTAGGATATATTTTGTATATATTGACAGAAATATATTAAGTGAACTATGATTTTTACTAATCAAAGGCAGGATAAATATCAAACAGTGCCAATCTGTCCTCTGATTATTATTTCGACCGTAAACGGAGAAATATGATAGCTGCTCAAATTAATTTTAGGAAAAATATAAGCCTGATATAGAAATATATGGGCTTTTTTTGTGGCCACCGGCCTTAAAAGGCCTCTGGCCTGGAAGGGAAACGCATGTATTACGTTTATTTACTAAAAAGCCTAAAAGACAATAACTATTACATCGGGCAAACTAAAGATGTTCCTAAAAGATTAACAAGACATAACTCAGGGCAAGTTATTTCTACGAAAGCGAGAAGGCCTCTAAAATTAATTGGTTATCGTGCTTTCGATTCCAGAAGTGAAGCTCGTTGGGTTGAACACGAATTGAAAAATCACAGTGATAAAAAGAAAAAGTTTATTGAAAAATTAATAGCCGCAGGCTTCAATGGAGGCCTCCGGCTCGGAGAGCCTCTGGCTCGGAGAGCCTCTGGCTCGGAGAGGGGGTGAAAAATAATGATAAATAGAAAAATTTTAGTAAGCGGAATATCAATTCTCTCTGCCCTGGCATTGATGGGAGGAACAGCTTTCGCTCTCTTTACATCCGCGGCAAGCAACAACGGAAACACCTTTGGTGCTGGAACTTTGGTTTTAAACATTAAAGGAGTACCAGGCAGTGCTTCGACTCCGGTGTACACCATTACAAATGGAACACCAGGTACCTTTACAGATGCAACAATGGATTTGTCTAATACCGGATCTATAGGCGCATCTTCTGTTCAGGTCACAAGTATAGGAGTAGGAGGAAATGCTACTCTTCAAGGAAAATTATTGTTGACTATCGCAATAGACAACAATAACAATGGTGTTCTCGACGGAGGAGATGCAATCTTAGGTGGTCCAACGGCAATAAATGATTCCGGCTGGACAAACTTTACTCTTCCTGGATTAACCTTGCCTGCATTAGGAACTGCTCAAATTGTTACAAGGCTTTCATTTGACTCTAGCGCAGACGATTCTCTGCAAGGTCAAAGTGCAAACTTTAATATCAATTTGCAGGCCAATCAGTAGTTTTGAGGGCTGGCGGGGAGGCTTAGGCAGCTTCGCCAGCTCCCAAAGGGAAAATTTAAATTTGAATTATTTAAAAATATGGATAAAATTTTTAAAACAATAAATATTCTCCTCTCTTTGGCAGTTTTAATTATTCTGCCAGTAGTTGTTTTTACTTTAATTTCCTCCAAAACTAACAAAATTGCAGGAATTCAGTCTTTTGCAGTTTTAACAGGAAGCATGGAGCCAAATATTTCTACGGGAAGCGTTGTTTATACAAAACCTGAATCAAATTATATAAAAGGCGATGTAATAGCTTTTATACAAAAAGATAGAACTATAACTCATAGGATTATAAACACAATAGATGCAAAAACATTTGCAACAAAAGGCGATGCTAATAATGCAGCCGATAACGATCCGGTATCGTCGGAGAAAATTATCGGAAAAGAAGTGTTTACTTTGCCATATTTAGGATATTTTATCCGCTATCTTGGTACACCGTTAGGATTTATTCTTTTTATCGTAGCTCCTGTTTTAGTATTTATTGCGCTTGAAATTTGGAATATTAAAAAAGAAATGGAAAAGCATATCGAAGCAAAATTATTAAAAAAATTGTCTTTGGAGAAGAATGAATAAAAAACACTTGTTATTTATTACAATTCTAACTTTTGCTCTTGCAATATTTTCCTATAAAGCGTCTTTTGCGCTTTTTGCGTCCCAAGCTTCAAGCAACAACAATACTTTTACAGCATCTAATGTTTTCCCGACAGCAACACCAAGCGCTTCTCCAACCCCCACTCCAACTCCTATTGCTCAATCATTGGTTGTAAATGAGTTTGCTGCAAACCCCGGAACAACTTTTACAACCGAATGGGTGGAAATCTATAATCCTGGTTCAAGTGACGTAAATTTATCCGGATGGTCTCTGGCTGATTCAGCCAATCCCAGCAAAGATATTTCTTCCCTGGGAACCATCAATGCGGGTGGATTTGTAACCTATGAAAATAGTGAGGGATGGTTAAACAATGATGGAGATACTGTGACTTTAAAAGATTCAACCAGTAATATCATTGATTCGCATGCATATACAGGAAATATAGCTGACGACGAATCAATCGGAAGATCTTCGGACGCAGGATCTACCTGGAAAAAATGCACTATTCAAACAAAAAATTCGGGCAATAACGGAAACTGTTGATGAAAAAAGGGATTTTAGTTATTTTATCTTTATTACTAATAGGCGGATTAATTATCCAAAGTAATGGCTTGGGCTTATTTGACAAAAAAACAGCTTATGCAGTCGGCGATTTAAATGTTGTTTGGGAATCAGATCCCCTGTTTAACGAATTCAATATTGCCCCTGGCTTTACTGTAACAAAAAACGTTAATGTTGCAAACGGGGCTCCGTCACTAAGACCGGTTGCAGTTAAGGGAATCTTAACCTCCGATCCAGGAGATATAAAGTCTGTTATGGATATAGAAATTAAACAAGGCTCAAATACGCTTTATTCCGGTACTTTAGCGGACTTTTTTACGCAAAGTGCCGGTCCCGAAGGAATTAATCTTTCTATTTTAAACCCTGGAACAAATAAAGATTATTCTTTTAAAGTAACTTTTAAGCCGGAAGCCGGAAATGCATTTCAAAATAAAAATATTGTTTTTGATTTACAAATCGGCGTTGGATTTACACTCCCTGCAGCTTGTGAAAATATAGTTTTTAACGGTGAAACAATCTTTGGAACTTCCAAAAGCGATAATATTTCGGGAACAAGTAAAAACGACCTTATTATTTCTTTTGAGGGAAGCGATAAAGTCGATGGCAAAGGTGGAAACGATTGCATCGTCGGAGGCGATGGGAGCGACAAGCTTATCGGCGGAACCGGTAATGACGTAATTCTTGGAGGAAATGGAAGCGACAGTCTCGAAGGAAATAATGGCGCCGACGAACTTTATGGAGAAGGCGGAAGCGACTCTCTAAAAGGTGGCGATGGCGCTGACAAGCTCTATGGAGGAGCACAATCCGACTCTCTCCAAGGAGAGAATGGAAACGACATCCTTGATGGCGGAGACGGAAGCGATTCTGCCAAGGGTGGATCTGGTACAGATACTTGCATTGCAGAATCTAGTAAACAATGTGAGTTATAAGCCGTTTACCGAATCGTAGATCGGAATCTTTTTGAAAGGAGGTGAATAAATAATGAAAACAAAAATAACAACAGCTTTAGTAACCGGCGCTCTGCTCGCAGCAACTGTTCTGCCTGCAGCTGCATTTGCAGACAGCGTTACAATTCAAGGAAATGGAGCAGAATCGACTAATGTTGCGGGAATTTTAAATATTAACGCAACTTCTGTTTCGCAAACCAATGAAACCGTTGCGATAACTTTGGTAAGTTCGAAAGCAAACACCGGTGGAAATACTGCCAATGGAAACACAGGAGGAAATGTTTCCGTAGATGCCGGCAATGCAACTTCAACAGTAAATACCACTGTTAGAGG
>Ga0051987_10000879_pt1 | contig 16160 bp, 14 predicted proteins | sample CryGey08umfilter_2_FD_58083 | JGI IMG/M metagenome (GOLD analysis project Ga0051987, IMG submission 58083) | Groundwater microbial communities from aquifer in Utah, USA - Crystal Geyser 4/10/14 0.8 um filter | ecosystem: Environmental > Aquatic > Deep subsurface > Groundwater | place: USA: Utah... | reverse complement strand
CTGCATATTGATATGGACGCGTTTTTCGCGTCTGTAGAACAACAGATCAATCCTGCATTGCGCGGTAAGCCGGTCATTGTAGGCTCCAGGGATAAGAAATATCACACTGTGGTTGCGGCTGCATCCTATGAGGCCAAGGCCTATGGCGTCCACTCAGGCATGTCCAGTTATGAGGCCCTTAAGATATGCCCGCATGCCGAATTTGTGGCTTGTGATACTGCCAAATACACCTACGTTTCGCGCGAAATTTTCAGTCTTTTGCATAACTATTCGCCATATGTAGAGCACTCAACAATTGATGAATTTGACCTGAAAATAGATGGCCTTGAGCCCCTTTTTGGCGCGTTTTTAGAACAGGGGAAAGCAATAAAAAAACGCATAAGGGAGGCATTCGGGTTAAACTGTTCTGTGGGTATAGCACCCACATGGATCCTTGCCAAATTGGGTACCAAGATCAGGAAACCTGATGGCCTAATATTAATAAATGATACCAATTTGGACACCATTATTAAGGGCCTGCCAATTGAAAAAATATGCGGTATTGGGCCAGCTTTAGCAGCCCGTTTGCAGACTTTGGGCATCTTTACATGTGACCAACTCAAAGCCGCGCCCGAAAATATATTAACCGACAATTTCGGCCAATCAACCGGTCGCTGGATGTATCAGGTGCTACGAACTGAGTTGTCAAGGTTCGACCTTGAAAACAAGGTCGAACCTTACACACAGAACCCAGGACCAAAGTCAATTGGCCATTCTTACACACTGCCGCGCGAAACCAGGGATAAAAATGTGATCTTGGCCTGGCTAAGAATGCTATCTGAAATGGTTGCAGAACGCGCCCGAAAAGGCGGTTGGACAGGCCGGACTGTGAGCCTATGGACAAGTTCCAAAAATGAGTCATCAATTAGGCAAAAAACCTACGGTCTACCTACCAATGATGGCTGGGAGATATTCACGCGTTCCAGGGCCATTTTAAGCCAAAAAAAGGGCATAATTTCAGGGGTACGGGCTCTTGGAGTCAGCCTTTCCGGGCTTATTTCCGATTGCGCTCTCTCCTTACTTACAGAGCAAAAAAAGAGGGAGGCGCTGCTTTGTGCTATGGACCAGGTCAATGCCCGGTATGGGGACTGGACCTTATCACCAGCCGTATTAAGCCATATCAATCCACGTAACACCAATTAAGTTCCGGTAAAACCAAAGCAGTATATTCACAGGATAATCACAATCCGCTGTAACCCCATATAATCTAGCACAAGTGCGTCAATCTTACAAACAGCCTAAAGTTAACATAAGATATATTATAAGCCCTAATGCGACATATAAGATTAAATTATTACATTGATTATAAAGCTGTTTTTAATATGGTTTATTCGGCAGGTTTTGCAGTCTTTTCAGATAAATATCTCTTGATCAAATCTAATTCCTTAGCACTTGGATTTGTCTTGCCCCTGATCCATCTTTGGATTGTCCTTGGACTGATCTTAAGAAAATCAGCCATGTCTTTTGTTAAGAAATCATTGCCTTTATAAAAATCATGCAGTTTTTTCCAGTCATCAAGCTCTTTCAACATATCAGGAACTCCCTTGAAAACCATCTATAAATTTGTTATATTCTAGTTCCATAAATGAAATATATAATGAGCGGGAATTATTACGTGTAGGAGTTAATTAGCCTGGTCAAATCCTTGACATCATAGGGTTTCATAAGATAGTCTGTCGCTCCTAAATTCATCAAATTGATCAGGGAGGAAGTCTCTCTTTTTACAGTTGAAATAATAACAGGCACAGCAACCGTTTTAAAATTATTTCTGATAGATTTGAGGACTTCCTCCCCATTTATAGCAGGCATTACAAGGTCTAAAACAATGAGGTCCGGAGACGCTTCAGCTTCCAGCTTTTTTAAAGCCTCTTCACCATCTTTAGCCAAAGCCACCTGAAAATCACCTTGGCGTTCAAGGCTGGATTTCAAGGATTGGCGCACATCCGGCTCATCATCGACGATCAATATTCTTCTCATTAACTTTACTTATTGTAAAATACAAATTAAGTTTTCTTTTCTTATGTTATCTATCTTCTCCTTACAGCTCTCCTCACATCCTGGCGTCTCTCCCTAACATCCTTATGAAGATCACGCTTATCGGCATTTCTTTCTTTTAGGTCGCCTTTAAGGTCTTTGCGAGCATCTCTGACAGCTACTTTATCACCTGACTTGACAGCTTCTCTCAAGTCTTTACGGTCGCTTTTTATCTCTTTGGTATCCTGGGCTATCTCACGCCTTTCATGACGGATCTCTTTTGTATCTTGCCTGACCTCATGAGCAACCGCAGGAGGAACTGGTGGAACGCCAACTCCAGGAGGATTATAACCTGGAGGGTTTCCTGGCCCAACTCCCGGAGGATTATAACCTGGAGGATTAACGCCTGGAGGAGGCAATACGCCTTCCTGCCTTGCATCCTTAAGGTCCTTACGGTCTTCCTGTCTTTCAAACATATTTTGCTGATGCAAAATATGTAGCTGATCTCTAAGGTCTTTGGCCTTCTGAATATCACCTGACTGGCGCGCCTCTTCTATCTGTTGCAATAGACTGCGCTCTTCCTCCCTTGCCTGCTGGACGTTTTGGCCTATTTCCTGCTTCTGCTCCTTAATAGCATCTTTGTCAGACTTAAATTCTTCTTTCCAATTAGTATCAGTGATAGTGGTATTGCCTTCCTGCGCGAATACATTCCCTGCGAAACTTACCAAAAACAACACTACAAAAATACCTAATCCATAAAACGTTTTTGTTCTCATGGATATCCCCCCCCCTTCCTTGATTGAAATATTTTACTGCAATACAATACGCACTGCAAGCAAAAAACACAATAAATACCTAGACAACATCGCCTAAGACCCAAGCCAGTATGCTGTCGGCCTGCTTAGCCGCGGCTACCGCTACATGAGGAGAACACGGAGGAAATTTCGCGCTAACCTCAGTCTTAAGATCGCCTATGAGAAAAAAATCTTTATGGACCTTACGCGTGACTATCTCATCCGCTCGCCCCCACCCAGCCAGGCCCGAAGCAGACACAAAAAACTTACCAGACCAGGCATATTCAGAGGCTATCATCTGCTTACAAGCAGCGTTATCAAAAGCCTCCACCACTACGTCGCAATCAAAAAATACCTTACCGATATTATCCTCTGTCAATTTCTCAGTAATAAGTTTTAGTTTAAGGCCAGGGTTGATCTGAGCTAAATTAGCTTTTAAAGCCTCAGTTTTTAATACACCCAACTGGCTCATAAAATAAAACTGCCTGTTAAGATTCTTGGCTTCCACCTTGTCAAAATCACACAAAGTAAAGTCACGAAACCCGCAGCGAACCAGATACATCGCGCAATTAGAACCAAGGCCACCAAGGCCGGCAATACCAACTTTCACATGGCGGATCTTTTTTAAGTTTTCTTTACCGAAATATCCCTCTAATGCCGCTTCTAATAAATTCATAATGCCTGCCAATCTTTCATCACCGGCTGATAACCTTTTAAGGAGATCATTTCTTTAACTTCTTCCACACCGCTGGTATCAGCGACATCAAACTGGCCTTGCGTCTTATCAAGAGACGCATACCCGCCAACCTCTGTCCTTGAACCCGCGGACATCCTGGTAACACCCAAACCTATCAAATGACTCCTGAACTCCCGGTTCTCCCGGGTTGAAATATTAATGCCCACTCGCGGAAAAAATATCCTTAAAGCAAGCATAACCTGAACCAAGTTGTAGTCACTCACAGGGCAGATTGCCGCGAAATCTCCAATTGCGCGCTGAAGGCGAGGCAATGAAACAGACAGTTCAACTTCAGGATACGCGCGCTCCAGATAAAACGCGTGCAACCCCAAAAAGAAAGCCTCCAGGCGAAAATCAGATAAACCCAAAAGCGCTCCAATGCTCAATGAGCGCATTTTTACGCCGCACGCCTTATCAGGGGCGGATAAACGATAAGTAAAATCACTTTTTGGCCCGCTACGGTGCAACTGCTTGTAGAGCGCGCGGTCATAAGTTTCCTGATAAAGTGTCAAACCATCCACACCCGCTTCAATAAGCTCGCTATATTCATGAGCTTCCAAAGGATAAACTTCTATAGAGATAGAACAAAAATATTTTTTTAAAACAAACACACATTCTTTTAAGTATGAAACCGGGGTATGCTCGCGCGACTCACCCGTTAAAATAAGGATATGGCGCATACCCGTGCGGTGAATGACCTGGGCCTCCCTCTCCACCTCCTCTAAAGAAAGCTTCTTTCTCTCAATGGAATGAACCCGGTTAAACCCGCAATAAAGGCATTCATTATCACAGTAATTCGCCAAATAAAGCGGAGCGTAAAGATAAATGACCTTCCCAAAATTGTTTAAGGTCAATTCCCGGGACTTTCGCGCCATCGCTTCCAGATGGTTTTCCGCGCGTTGTGACAAAAGTATCAAAAGATCAAAATTATCAAGCTGGTGCTTATCGATAACGCGCAGGATATCCGCGTCACTGACCTGGCGAAAAAAAGCATTAAAATCATATCCCTGAAATTCTTTTAAAGTATACTCAAAACCCATTTTTATAGGCGCCCTATCTTAGAAATCCTGTCAAAGGAGATGACGCCTTGGCATATTTTCCGATCTGCGCAGGCCTTGCTCTCCAGGCAGACCTTCCAGCCTCAACAGCCAACGCGAAAGCCCTGGCCATTAACTCAGGGTCATCGGCAGTCGCCACAGCGGTATTGACCAAGACAGCATCACAACCCATTTCCATAGCCTCAGCAGCTTGTGAAGGACGGCCTAATCCTGCATCAACAACTATTGGCAGGTCTATCTCTTCAATTAGAATGAACAGAAGCTCTTTCGTGCGTAACCCTTGGTTAGTGCCTATGGGCGAACCCAGCGGCATGACCGAGGCGGCTCCGGCGTCTTTTAACCTGCGCGCGTCCATTAAATCCGGGTTACAATAAGGCATCACAATAAAACCTTCCTTTGCCAAAACCTCTGTGGCGCGGATAGTCTCGGCGTTATCAGGCAAAAGAAATTTCTGGTCGTTTATTATTTCCAGCTTAACCCAATCGCCGCAACCAGCTGCGCGAGCCAACCGCGCCAACCGTATTGCCTCATCGGCATTCCTGGCGCCGGACGTATTAGGCATAAGGATGCTATCGCCCGGTATAAAATCAAGAATGTTCTCATTGCCAGCCCCCTGGTTAACCCTGCGTAATGCCACAGTCACAATATGCGCGGACGAACTCTCAATAGCCTTCTTCATCAAAGCGTAAGAAGAAAACTTTCCTGTGCCTAAAAAGAACCGGCTCTTTATCTGTTTACCAGCTATCAATAAAACGTCTTCCATTTTTATCCTCCGCAGACAAAAGAAATAATCTCAAGAATATCATTCGGTTGCAAAATAACGCCCTGCCACTCCTGCGGTTTTAAAATCTTCGCATTGTGCTCAACAACCACGGTGCTAAGATTTATCTTCCCTTGCAAAAGAAATGCCTCAATATTTAATCCTTCAGCCAACTCTACATCCTGGCCATTGACCCTAGCGATCATAACTCCCGCCTCTCTACATCCGGCGCTTAACTACTACACCTGGCCCGCCTGACACACCCCGTGCTAATCGGTATTGCGCCAGTGCGCGGCTTTCTGCCGCAAAAAAAATCCTTTACGCGCTCGCGTAAAGGACATATAGAAGAACTCCATTGTCTCCCTACGCTGGCATTACCCAGATCAGGTTCTCGGATAATCAGATTACTTACTGAACTCTCAGGCCGTCTACGGCCTCTCCGGTAACACTTGTTTTATTTAATCATAGCAATTACAAAGTGTCAAGCCAGAGTTTATTTATTTCTTGACTTTTCAGTCACCCAAAATTCCATATATCTTCCAAAAAGAAGCCGGGTCTGAGCGTCCAGGGCAGGTATAGCGCTTAAAAATAGAACAATAAAAGGAATAGAGAACCATTCTAATACATGGACCAATCGCTTAGATAGATCATCCCCTGCCTTTTCTTTTGGCAGAAGACGCAAACTAATTATCATACAAACTACTACGCCAAAAGACGCCAAAACGAATATGGCCCCCTGGATGCGTGGCGCTATATAATAAACAGTAGTGCTTGCAAACTCCTTACCAGCGAATAGCGCGGGCAGCCAACTGACAAATGCCAAAAGGAACGACCACGTGGCCCATGAAACAAAAGCATCCAAAAGCTTGCAACTATACGAAAATCTATCATACAAAGGAATACGCCTATTTTTTATAAAAGCCCTTATAACAATAGGAAAATTTTCAACACCCCAGGCCCACCGGCGTTTTTGCCTATATATGTTGCTAAAAGTTTTAAAAAATGTTCCACCCGTAGCTATATCCATAGAGACTGTGGTATACATAGGTATCGCGCGGTAATTACCGTCATAGTGTATCAATGCCTTCCAAAAAATAGCCGAATCATCAGAGATCATGTCAACAGGCCAATACCCAACATCCACCAAAGCTTTAAAGCTCATGCTATGGCTCGAAAACGTAACGAGTTTTCTTGGGTTGGTGGCCTCAATGAGCTGAAAAAACGACGTGCCAATATCAATGATGCGCGCGAAACTCGGGACTTCCCATATATTATTATGATATACGGGTATCGGCTGATAACTTGCCGCGGTCCGGCCGGGCGTAACCATAAAGTGATACGTCAGACAACTAAAATAATCAGGACGCGGGACGGAATCCGCGTCAAAACATGAGACAATAATATTTTCATAAGGTATTTCGCGCGCGGCAAAATACGCCGCTGCCCGACGCGCGGCGTAAGAAGCATTGGCGCCTTTTACGCGCGCCTCCCCCTCTATATTATTAGGATGGGTAACGACCAGACAATCAAGAAAATCGCTATTGTACTGTTTTTGCAGGGCTTCCATGTCATTCTTGACCTCAGCGGAAGCGCTATCCTCCATGGCTATCACAACCAATATCCTTGCTGACGGGTAAGACCCTTTTTTTATTCCTACCAAGCCAGGCTCTATAACCTCCCTGGGCTCCAGGATAACCGTAATAATGACAAGATGATAAATATCCTTTGAAGCGGGCGGAAATAACCCGCTCTTCTTCAATGTCTCCAATTGGCCGCGGCGTATGAGAGCGGATATCTTATGTTTTATCCTTACCTTAAAATTACTATCCTGAGTAAACCCCGTTAGAAATTTTTTTTCTAACTGTGTAAACCAGCCCTCAGAAACCATTTGCCTACGGTCAACGTCTTCTACGCATTTCATCCAATCTGTGCCCTTATCTATAGCAAGGCGCAGATATGAAAGAGTCAAAAAAATATTCATATAGAGCAACCGCAATACCCAATACAGGATAAAAGCGATCATAATAACGGCCGCCGCGACAGGGCTTGCGAATGACAGAATGGCCATGCCTATGATGATCGACCAGCTTAAAAACCCTGGAACGATCTCCAAAAAACGCTCCAGATTTTTTTCTTTTTCCGGGATGCTGTAACGTGAATAAACAAATTTCATGGCTGACTGCTGACTTTCTTTGGCGGCGCGATGAGGATGCGGCTCAAAATACCTTCATTATCGCTTAAATAATAAAGATACCCTGTCTCCTGAATGTAAGCGACACTTGTGCCTTTTTTTACTTTGACTACCCAATCAACGTGATTTTTTCCCTGTGGTTCAATTTCAAGAAGATACACCATTTCACCGTCTTTAAAAATGACCCTGTGGCCATCTTTAGCCCAGAAACATTTTTCAATATCAATGCCTTCTTTGTGAAGCAACTGCGCGTTGGCGATTATCTCGCGCCTGGTCCACGCCAAAAGATAATCGCTATCTTCATTATAAAGCGCGCCGCGGCCGCCTTTACCGATCAAATAGTTCTCAAACACTATCTCTCTGTTTTTTTGTTGCTCAAACCAATGTCTAAAAAATATCCTTTCATCTTTCTGCGCGTCTGCTGATAAACGCATTATACGCTTATTTTTATCAAGGTAATAAAGACGCCTGCCATATAATCCATATCCAGCCACATTTTCAACATAACGCGGATAGAACTCCCCAGTTTTAATGTCAAGGCGATTAATATACTCCTGATAAACGGCAAATAACACTTTGTCCTTTCCGGATTCCCATACGATATCCACTGGCCTTGCCGGAAAAAATTTGGTAATATCAGTAATTTCCAATCCATCTTCATTTTCATTACCAAGGCCCAGAAATAGATATTTACGGCCCCAAATCGGCCCTCCATAGAGCACAATGGAATGACTCTTCTTGGAGGTAAAAACTGAGTCAAACTGAAAATCATAAAATTTGGATCCGTATGATAATAAAGGAATGGCCTTTTCTTTTTTCCGATCATAGACGAGGCATTCCCCAAGGGTTGGGCCTTTACAGACAAGCATTATATCCGTACCGTCCAATGGATGTATCTGTGAAAATCTTTCCTGAGATAACGCCTGACTTCCCCAAACGTTGGGTACCAACATGATATTATCAAAGGCGATCGCTTTGCCGGCATCAAGCCAAACCGTGTGCTCCCAGGCCTTATAGCCTTTATGGCGTATAGCGATGTCATAACTTCCAGAGATAAGTTCTTGTATCACTGTAGGAGTAAAATGAATAAAGCGGCTTTTGCCAAGATAAACATTAGCCCCTTCCGGAATGGTAGAAAAATGGATCAATCCTGTGTGGACCCACTCCCCCTCTTTAGGATTCAGTATAAAGCCCAGGGTATATAGCACCAAAATAGGGCACAACACCAGGTATAGAACGACAAAGATGTAAAAAATTATTCTTCTTGCAAGCGGCACAAGCGTTCCTTTCTTACTATCTGATATGGGCTTATTTTACCTTAAAAAAAACCCTCTACAATTTATTTAATGCAGAGGGTTAAAAAGACACCGCCACTTACAATTATAATTTTATTCTTTGGAATCTATCATGTTTGGAAAGAAGGCTATAGAGGCACGGAACGACAAAAAGCGTAAGGGCGGTAGAAACAGTTACCCCGCCGATTATTGTAAGGGCCATGGGTATGCGGGTTTCAGCTCCCGGGCCTATGGCCAAGGCCGGAGGAATAGCGGCAGAAATGGTCGCGATAGACGTCATAAGGATAGGCCTCAACCTCGTCGGACACGCCTCTAAAAGCGCTGCCTTGGCATCCCCAACCTTCTCGCGGGATTGATTCGTAAAATCAACCAATAGAATAGAATTCTTTTTGACAATGCCCATCAAAAGGATAAGTCCGATAAGGCTATAGACATTTAAAGACTGGCCCGCTAAAAACAAAGTGATAAGAGCGCCTGAAATACTGAAAGGCAAGGCAAAAAGCACCGCAACAGGATGCAGATAATTATTGAACTGTGAAGCCAGCACCATGTAAGCCACAAGTATTCCCAGCCAAAAAGCAAGCAGAAGGCCGGAGAAAGAATCAGTGAATGTCTGAGTACTCCCGGTAAAGACAGCCCTGTACCCCTCTGGCAAGACTTCCTTAGCCAGGCGCCGGACTTCATTCAAGGCGTCGGTCTGTGATCTTTTAGGCGCTATATTGGCAAAAATGGAAATGGAACGTTCCCTATTACGCCTGGTTATAGTCAATGGCTTTGCTTTCTCTTTAATTAAAACCACGTTCTTTAACTGAACCATCTCCCCCCTATTATTCCACACCCATAACTTTTCAATATCTTCGTTTTTAGTGCGTTGAGAAGGAATAAGCCTGACCCTTACATCATAGCGACGGCCATCTTTGGTATATTTACCTATGCGCTGGCCACCCATTAGGGCATTGATAGCAATACCGATCTTTTCTATACTTACGCCACGCTGCGCGGCTTGTTCTCTATCAGGCATGATCTCAACCTCGGCGACACCCGTAAGATAATCAGTGTCCACATCCGTCATTAACGGACTTTTTTCCATGCGTTTGCGCAGGGCCTCGGAAGATACTGCTAGTTTTTCCCAGTCCGGGCCGCGAATAGATACCTCTATAGGGAAACCGCGCTGAGCGGAAAATCCCGATAATGATAAGTCCTGAATGGTAGCCTTAACATCATGTATCTTGTTAAACTCAGTGCGGAAAAGCGTCATCAGTTCAGCCTGAGAAAGCCGGTGCTTCGCTGGCGCGACTACAGGCCTTTCTTTAGGGTCTTTAAATGTCACGAACATAATGCCGGAATTTACCTCGCCACCGCCCATACCGCCCACAAGGGCAATGTAGTGTTTTAATTCAGGGCGACCCATGACAAATTTTTCAGCTATTTTAAATCGCGCGTCTGTAAGTTCTATAGAAGAACCAACAGGCGTCTGAATGCGGACCATGAACATGCTCTGGTCCTGCGAAGGTATGAATTCTTTGCGTAAAAATACTAAAAAGACCAATGACGCGATAAAAAACATCAGAGCTATTGCCAAGACCTTGCCCCGTCTCTCTAAGACCTTTGCAAGCAAACGCTGGTATTGAACTGATAACCAGTGAAAACTACCCTCTATCTTGCGGCCAAAACCTGCATGCCTCTTGCCGACCTCCAAAAACTGGGAGCAACGCATAGGAGCCAGAGTCAAGGCCTCAAGCAGAGAAAGCGCGACAGCAACAGATATTGTAACACCGTACTGATAAAAGAATTTTCCTATAATGCCGCTCATAAAAGCAACAGGCAGAAATATAGCTATCAAAGCGCTGGTAGCGGCTAGCGCGGCAAACGTGATCTGCTGGGCTCCGTCCCGCGCGGCGTGGAGTTTATCCTCTCCATTTTCCCTATGGCGCACAATATTCTCTAACACCATTATTGCGTCGTCTACAACTATACCTATAGCCAAAGAAAGCCCCAACACCGTGAATGTGTTAAGGGTAAAACCCATAAAATAAATGACAATGAAAGTTCCGAGGATAGATACGGGTATGGCCAACAGGATATTTACCGTTGAACTCCACGACCCTAAAAATATCCAGCAAACAAAAGACGTGACAAGGGCCGAAAGCACAAGAGTAAAAACCAATTCATGTATGGAATCTTCACTGAACTTTGTAAGATTAAAGGAGACGCGCGCGTCTATTCCCTTAGGGATATCTTTCTTTATCTCAGCAAGCTTTTTTAAGACCTTACGCGCTACTTCCACCTCATTGGCGCCGCGTTGTTTACGCACGAGCATAGCCACAGACTGCTGTCCGCGGCTGCGCGCTATACGGCGCACATCAGCCAAACCATCTTCAACAGAAGCAATATCTTTAAGGTATATGGGCCGATAGACTGTCTCAGAACCCCTTTTGGAAATAATAATATCCCCGAACTCTTTTGTTGTCGTCGCCTCACCCATGACCCTTATGTTATATTCTTTTTTATCAGTCTCAAGGCGGCCGGCAGGTATCTCATCATGCTCTCGGGCCACGGCGTCAATAACATCCTGAACAGTCAATTGATAAGCCTCCAGCTTATCGGCGTCTACCCAGATCCTTAAGTTCCTGTCTAAAAACCCGCCTAAAAATATTTCACCAACACCGCTTATAGTCGTAAAATTGTTCTTAAAATGATCCTGCACATACGACATAAGGTCCCGCAGAGGCATGGTGTCTGACGCAAGTGTAATAGCTAAAAGGGGATGGTCCTCTGAGCTGACCTTACTGACAATGGCAGGATCAAGGTCTTTAGGCAGCAACCTCTGTGACTGGGCGATCTTTGTCTGGATCTCCTGCACCGCCGTGTCTATATCCTTGCCTAATTCAAATTCTATTGTTATTGTAGCCGCGCCCTGATGGATAGAAGAAGAAACATCCCGAACGCCCTGGATACTCATAACACCATCTTCAACGAAATCTACGACATCCGTCTCCATGACCTCCGGAGCCGCCCCCTCCCATGTTAAGGCCACAGACACGAGCGGAAAATCAACAGAAGGCAGCTGACTGACACCGAGCCTGCTATAGCTGATAAGGCCAAAGATCATGAAAGCCGCCATCAACATCCACGAAAAAACAGGATTTTTTATAGATACATCAGAAAGCGACATTTAAACTCCTTGAGCACCTTAAAGTTTTATTTAGCGAAACACTGGCCAAATTCCTTATAAGGGCCAGGTGCCACTAAACTCCGGGTATTAAATTGTTTCGCCACAGGCAACGCGCAGCTGCCAATATGACCTTTTAGCTTCATAAAGGCTATGAATATAATTCCTTTTGGATGTCTGCCATTTCTGGATGGCGTCCAAAACGTCAATATTATTGACCAGATTTAATTTATAATCTTCTTTCTGAAGAGCGTAATTCATCTCTGCCGCTGACAAAGCTCTTTTAAGCGCGTTATATATTAAAATGACCGATTCAAACCTTACGTATGAATCACGGATATTCTGAACAGCAAGGCGCAACGCGCGATTTGCAGTCAGCTCCGCCTGGCGCGCCTGCGAAACAGCTGATCTAACAACTCCAAAAGTTTCCGTCCCCTGAAAAATAGGGACATCGATACTTAACATAGCATCCCATTCAGTATTTGTCGGGGCTATAGAACGCTTAGCGTAATAATTACTTTCAAGGCTCACCGATGGAAAAAAACCGCTCCGCGCGACAATAACGCCTGCCCGCGCAACGCCCCAGGCCTTTTTGGCGGCCACCACATCCGGCCTAGCCGCGGCTTTAGGAGTATAATCGCTCTCCGGCCTCATAAAAGGAGGAACAGGTTCATTATCTATGATCTCCCTTACCGTGCCGCCCACCAAAAATTCTAAAAGCTGCCTTACCAGGATCTCCTGGGCCTTAATGTACTCAATATCAGCCACAACTCCAAAAAGCTGAGCTTCGGTGTTTACCACTTCGCTCTTCCTGGATCTACCAAGCCTTTCCCGTTCATTTAATTCCTTGAGCCTGTCTTTGAGAGCGCGTTCTATTGTATGAAGAGACTTTAAATCTTCCTTTACTTCCATAAGAATATAAAATGCGTCGGAAACATCCGTAAAGAGCAGCTGTTTAGCGCGTATTACTTCGCTATTTCGCTGGTCTTTTTCAGAACTGCCGCCTTTCATAGCAGCGAACTCTTTAAAACCTTGAAAAAGCAATTGCTTAACAGTAAATTTCTGTATAGACCCTTTATTAGTGGTAGTAACAGGCTCGCCCCTGTAGGTATCCGAAGAAAACGTAAAATGCGGCAAAAGCGTGCCTAAAGCCTGAAGAAAATGGCCCTCTGCCTCTTTAATACGCTCGGAGTCTATAGCAATAACCTCACTTTGTTTGAGCGCTAACGCGTAACAATCAGGCAGGGTCAGAGGCTTATCTTCGGGAACAATTCCCTGCGCAAAAGAGCCGCCAGCCAAAAATAATAGAACCGTCAGGCTTATCAAAATATTTTTCATAACAGGCATCAATGCCCTTCCGCTAACGTTTCCAAAACATGAGTTAGAATATTCAAATAATCTTCTCTTTCCTTTTCTGATATCTTACCAAATACATCAATTATCATCTCACGCCTTTCGGCGCTAACCTTACGTGTAAGCGCGGCACCTTTAGGCGTCTCATGTATATAGATAACACGCCTGTCTTTAGGATATGGCCTTCTTACGGCATATCCACCCTTGACTAAGCGGTTTATAATACCCGTCATACCTGCTGTTGTAATATCCATGTAACGAGCCAACTCAGTCATGTTCAAAGGGCCTTTTCTATCCAAAAAAGACATGACTATAAATTGAGGCAAAGTTATCTTACCTTTATATAGCTCGTTCGTCTGGCGATGAGACAGCTCTTTCATCATCAAAGGTATTATCTCATTTAATTTATCCGCGAACGTATCTAAAGTAATTGGGGCCATACTTAACCTCCTTAACTTTGTATACTGTAGGTATTATTTCATCGCAAAGTTAATCCCGAAGCGAGTGCAGTAAATTTTTGCACAAGTATGTCGTGTGAAAATTTACAAATGTTTTCGCAAGGGATAAGCTTAATTACATTGATAATCAACTATGTTAACTATCAATTACATTAAATATATCATTTATTTTTTAATTTGTCAATGGATAAACTGGCGGGAATTACTAAAGACCATAATACTTCCTTATTGTGTCACGTATCTCGTTTTCACCAGATAAAAATATTTTAAGCTTATCTACGCCAGCGTAGGCCCTTATCTCTTCAACCGCTTTTAAATTAAGCGGGTCAGTCAAGGCCACAAACAGGCAATCACCCACTTTTTTCAAAGGTACGCACTTACAGGCTAACGCGAAATTACCCGGGAACGCTTTTAATACTGACGCCTCTATTTTGAAATCTTTCAGGTTAAGGTAGGGCACACCTATCTGCAGCGACAGGATAGAAAATATCTTCTCTTCACTGGCAAAACCCAGCTTTACAAGCGTAGAACACAAAAAATCCCTATTATTCTTCTGTTCCTCTAATCCCCTGGTGAGATCTTCGCTGGATATGATGCCGTCCCTGACCAAGAGCTCTCCGACATATTGGTCGTTATTCTGTAAAGCCGTCATTTAAAGCTCTCCCCTCTTATATAATGCTGCCAATACCCTGACAAGATACGGATTAAATTGAGTGCCGGCGCAGCGCTCTATCTCCACCATAGCCTGATCTTTTGTAAAAGCTCCGCGGTAAGGCCTGTCCGTGGTCATAGCGTCATAAGAATCGGCGACCGAGATGATAGAAGCTATATAAGGTATTGCCTCGCCCTTAAGGCCCTCAGGATAACCCGACCCGTCAAATCTTTCGTGGTGATATTTAACTCCCAGTATGACCTCATCTAATGCTTTTATTGGCTCAAGTATCATGGCGCCGATAACACAATGTTCGTTTATCTTCTTTCGTTCTTCATCAGTCAACTCGCCTTTTTTACAAAGTATAGCTTCCGGCACGCCTATCTTGCCGACGTCGTGAAGCAGGCTCGCGACATGCAGGTCATCAAGGAATTTAGCATCAAGGTTTTTACTGCTATCTGCTATTATGTACCTGCACATAGCAAGGCTGTATTCCGTGACCCTCATCGTATGGCCGCGAGTATAGTGGTCTTTCGCGTCAATCGCCGCGGAAAGCGCCATCGTCGTTTCCAAAAACAGTTTTCTATTGCGCTCTATCTCAAGCTGTAAGTCTTCAAATAAAAAAGCGTTCCTTAAAGCCATGGCCACGTCATTCGCTAAGGCGTTAAAAAAATCCAGCTCTTCTCTCTTAAAGGTCTTCTTGTTGACCTTCTCCCCCAGCATCAATATTCCCAATAGATTGTCCCTGTAATAGGCGGGCACGCAAACGACCGTGTCAAAACTCTTCATCTGGAACTTTATGGCGATAATAAGTTTTTCAAGCTCTTCTTTACCTGAAAAAAAATCCCTGTCAGAAAGAATGGCGTTTATTTTAGAAAGCAAGAGCGCGCCCCTCTCAAGCAAAGGAAAATTATTACTGTCATTAAAAAATCTTATTATCGGGGAATGTTTATCAAGGCGCACAAGCCCTGCGGGTATCTTAGACCCTATCTGGCCGCGGGTTATGGTGACGATAAAACAATCCCTGGATTTCTCATAAAGAAGGATACCAGCGTGTTCTACCCTTACCTTGCGCACTATCATGCGCAGTATAAGGCGGATAAGCGTGTTAGGCTTATGCACGAGGATCATCGTCCTGGCGGCATCTTCCAGCTCCCTCTTATAATTGATCCTCATTAAAACCTCTTCTTAAAATAAAGCCTCATAATATGCTGGGTATCCAACACCGCCAAAGCGCCCCCAAAAGGGTCATACGTAGCAGTGCCAAGAGGTGTTATGCCGCCCACGCCATAATCAAAAACAAACTCCGCGGAATCGCTTAAGTTATACCTTGACTGCAGGAAAAAATTATTGTGCCAATCGTAAAGCTCAAGGCCGGATGAGTTCAATTCAAGCATGTCTATCCAACGCGAGACCGCGTATTTAAAAAAGAAACTCAGGCGCGGGGTAGGCGTATAGGCTATCTCAAGGCCGTAATGGTTCATATTATCATCTATTTGGCCGAACTTTTTGTTCTCGTTAAAAGAAATATCAAGGTAGAACTCCAGCTCGTTTACAGGGCTATAGCTAAAACCAAACTTGTATATATCAAAATAGTCATATGGTGGAAGCCCAAAGGGCGTCTGAGTGTAAAGAAACGGTATCGGCTCCCAATATGTTTTACCATTCTCTGTCGTTG
>Ga0051987_10000874_pt1 | contig 16174 bp, 8 predicted proteins | sample CryGey08umfilter_2_FD_58083 | JGI IMG/M metagenome (GOLD analysis project Ga0051987, IMG submission 58083) | Groundwater microbial communities from aquifer in Utah, USA - Crystal Geyser 4/10/14 0.8 um filter | ecosystem: Environmental > Aquatic > Deep subsurface > Groundwater | place: USA: Utah... | reverse complement strand
AAAGATCATTTAACCAGGAAACAAGCCGCTGATCTGTTTGTAGCGAAAGTGTTTAGCATCGCAAATCTATACATGCAGCGCTACTCTCAAGAGCTCGGTCATTGGCTCGATTTTATATTTAAGGGAGAGCTTTATAATGGAACGTATTTGTTCAAGATCTTTTCAGAGGGCCGGTTAGAGATGCTGATCGCCAGTCTTTTGCATCTGACAGAGTTTGATCTGGAGCTTTTGCGTTTTGGCCTTGGATTTTCCCAGGACGAGGCCCAAAAATTCCACCCCGTAGGTGGAATTTATAGCGCCTTGCACGACATCGGCAAGCGCCATGTTGATATCGATCTTTTTGATTATTCGGCGGAATTGTTCGAAAAGGATCTACAGACCAATAATTCCAATGCGGGTTTGGATAATTCCAATGCGGGTTTGGAAGGGTTAAACGGCAGTGGCGCTTCCTCGCCGGTTAAGAATTTTTCCGGCTTGGCCCGGAATAAGAAGGTTTATCTCCTCTTGGAAAAGGCCGCTGATTTTATAAGGGCAAACAGATTAAATAATGCGCAGGCGTTGTTAGACGATATTTCAAGAGCTGACTTGAATAATTTTAATATGGTCGTGGTTTATTATCTGAGGGCCGAAATTTCGATACTAAAAGACACTCTATATTTAGCCGAGGAATATTATAAAGAGAGCCGTAAATATTTATACCTGGCAGAGAGTAATACAAGTTTTAACAATGGCGATGCCATAGTGTATACACTCGCTAAGTTTGATGAGCGCATCTGGCTTGCCCTGGCAGGAATAAGGAGGATGCGCGCAGAACAGATGGAAGCTAAATTCATGTCCGCAGGATTGTTCAGCAGCGCAGATATTGTTGCGGCGCTTAGGGAAATCAGGGTAAGCAATAGTTATATAGATGGATCCAAAAGGCCGATGGAAGGGCTCAATCCATCTTCTCCAATAATTGAACGTCCCTGGTGGCCTGTTCTTTCGGTAGAAGAATACCTATTGAAACCTGATTTTCTGGTAAACCTGAATCGCAAAATAAAGAGCTGGCCTGCCTCCTCGGCAGTAAGTATAAAACGAAATACAAAAGATGCCAAGAAAAATTCTCTTGCCACCTCGTCGATCATGGGAGCTGGCTTTAAGGTTGACAGGAGTCTATTGTATGAGCTCTGGCCGGAGAAAAAAGGATTTATAGACAAACTAAAAGCGGTTTATGAAGAAGTTAGCCGGGAGGACGATTTTGAAATTTTACCCTTTGAAAGGCTGCCCAACTCCTATGTTATACACAGGATTATTAACTCGGCAAGTATTCTAGAGGATGAAGATGAATATCTTGAGAGATATAGAGAAGCAATGAGACAGCGGACAACAAAAGAAAAGGAATTGATTAAAAGGAGCAGAATGCCTTCTTATGCGGAAGGATCAACCCTGGGTTCATTAGATAGGGACCTCAGTATATTTTTTACCGAAGGCTTAAGGATGCCTTATTATTCTTTCGGCGCAAGAGTGCTGCTTAATCCAAATTTAAAGGGAGTATTTTTACTTCGGCAGAGATTGATAATCGCGCCGGGTGATGAGCATGATGGTTTGTTTCATGAAGGCATTCATTTTGACAGCGAAGGATTTTCCTTGGAATGTATGGATGAGGGCTTCGTGCAGTTTATATGGCTAAAGTATGGGATGGCAAGAACAGAGTTTAAGCCTGATCTGTCCCGTCCGGTTATTAAAGAGGCATTTGATGCTGGAGGCATAGAATATGCGTATTTTGTTACAAGAGAATGCGGCTATAATTGTCGGCTGTCTTATAGCGGCGAAATTGCCTTTGCCTGCGGCTTGGTTAAACTCATAAGCGAAAAAGACTTATTGGACGCATTTATCAGGGGAAAATATTCGCCCCATATGAAAATGGTATTTGATAGGGACCTGTGGAAGACAATAGATAATTTTGAAACATACTTTTTTGGCAAGCAGTATTATGAAAATAAAGTGGCGATGATAAAGCAGATAGACGCAAAGATCAAGGCCAAGGTTGAGGAGGTTAATTCAGCGAGTAAAACCTCTTCGCCGGTTTTTCGCATCGCAGATCTTATGCCTGCTAAAGCTTCATCTGAGAGTTACAGGAAGGTTTTTGGCGAGATCCTGCATTGTTTTCAGGTAGACGGCAGAAAAAATTATGATATCGGAACGCCAAAGGCCGCGTTAGACTTATTGGCGCAAGAATTCACTGGAAAGGAGGCGGGGCGTTACAAAAGTAGCCTGATCCAAAATGTAACAGGCAAGGGCGCGATCGGTGAAATTCCAGTTCATTTGTTTAATATTGGCGTTAAGTAAAGTATAATGTATTAGGGGGTGTGCGTATGGTTGAAGTAAAAAGAAGAGAGCTTGAAATCTTGCATGGAAATCCTTCATCAGATAATGATAACAGGATCTTTTGTCGTTTTGCTTTACACGATATGCCCGTAAGATTTAAAGACTTAAAGGTTGGAGAGAAAGGATCCGGCGTCTGTAAAGACATAAGCGGAGGAGGCATTAGCGCCGAGTTTGGCCGCGAGGTCAAGCCTAGGACGCCGTTGGAAATGTGGGTGGACCTGCCGGATGGTTTTGAACCTTTGCATCTGTTAGGTAAGGTTGTATGGTCAGATCTGCTGGGCGCGTCTTGCCGCGTAGGTATTGCTTTTGACAGGCCACGGCTTATGGGATTATCGCGTATATTAAAGTTTGGAACACCGGAGGCGATATGAATGAAAACAGGAAGGCGGTTCGGTGGAACATAATCTTGCCAGTTCGTTATGTGGGCTTATTCAGAAATACGGAAAGTTCAGCTATGGCCAAAGACTTAAGCGTGCTTGGAGCAAGGCTTGCCATGGTAGAGAGGCACAAGCCGGGTGATAAGCTTGAGATGATGCTGGATATGCCCGCGGGAGAGAGCAGTAATACTATGTGTGTTGACGCGGATGTGGTATGGCAGAGGCCTGCAAGCGCTTTAGAAGAGGGATGTAACTATATGGCAGGAGTAGTATTTAGGAATATTATGGATTGCTATAGGAAGGGCATTGCTGAATACGTATCCATTAATCATCCTCAGGAGTTCAGGCAGCATTGGTGGGATGGGGTATAGCGGCAGAGGACAGAAAATAGAGGACAGAATACAGTTTTTCACTGACATCTGACCTCTGATACCTGACTTCTAAAAGATGGTTTTTTGAATAATTATTGCTTGACCTCTAGGGGTCAATATGTTAGACTTTTGAAATCTATTTTCTATGGATATCAATGGGCTATGTAAAAAATACACACCCCTTGTTTAATCACTTCAAAAATTTCCTCTGGATATTTCTGAAGTAAACTTCAGGGTTGATTTTGTAAAGAAAAACAACTTAAAAAATGCAAAATTAATGAAATACGGACATTTTTCTTCTGACGGAACTGAATTTATTATTAATTATCCTGAAACTCCCACCCCTTGGATCAATTATCTGAGTAATGAAAAATATTGCGCTATCATCTCGCAGACAGCTGGCGGCTACAGTTTCTTAAAAGATTGCCGTACTGACAGGATATTAAGATGGGCGCCTGATTATAAAAATTTTGACCGGCCCGGGCGTTATATTTATGTCCGGGAACTCGCGGGCAGGCAAACTCGTGAACACAAGAACCCAAAGGTCTGGTCGCTGACCTATCAGCCTTTGCGCGTTGAGCCTGACTTTTATGAATGCCGTCATGGTTTAGGTTATACTACGATCGCCTCCAAAAACAATTCTGTTAAGTCGCAAGTCACATATTTTCTTCCCGTTGACGACGATTGCGAACTCTGGTTTGTTTCGCTTACCAACGACTCAAAAAAAGAAAAGAAACTGGAGCTTTATCCATATGTGGAGTGGCTCATCGGAGATTACCACGAAGAACTCCGTTACCGCAATATAATGAACCTATATAACAGGATGTGGTTTGACGAGGCGCACAACCTGATATTCGGCTGGAAGACCGCGTTCTGGCAAGGCATGAATATTAAAGAATTCAAGAATTATTCTTTTTTTGCAACCAGCCTTGAAGTTAAAGGCTACGCAACGCGCAAAGAGGAGTTTTTAGGCCGCTATAATACAGAGGCCAACCCCGACGCTATTTTAAACGGCAGATTTAAGAATTCGCCTCTCTGTTCCGGAGAAGACGGCATAGGGTGTTTTAAACATGTTGTTAAGTTAGGCCCTAAAGAGACAAAAGAATTCGTAGTTATTTTAGGCGCGGCTGAAGGCCAGAATAATGCCGTTAAACTTGTTAACAAATATAGAGACTTGGATGTTGTCAAAAAGGCCCTTGAAGATACTAAGGCCCTGTGGAAATCTCGCATTGTCGGAAACGTCACCATAAAGACACCGGATAATGACTTTGACACTATGGTCAATGTCTGGGTGAAGTATCAGGTTTATATGTGTAATCTATGGTCGCGCTCTCCGTCTTTCTATCACGAGGGGTCCGGCGGCAGGGGCTATCGCGATTCCTGCCAGGACTCTGAGTCCATCGCTTCTATTAATTCCGGGCTAACGCGTAAAAGGATATTGCAGTTAGCTTCGCTTATACGTAAAGATGGCACATCAGCGCCGGGTTGGTCGGATACTGCCGGGCCTGGTCAACACCGCCCTAATAAAGACCATCAGATATGGCTTACCGCGACAGTGCGCGCGTATATCCAGGAAACAGGGGATAAAGATATTTTAAAAGAATATGCCCCTTATTTAAAAGACAAATGGGTAGGCGGCTGGGAGACAGACCCTGAGCACAAAGGCGGCCCTAAAGCCGAAGGAGAGGGCACCCTTTTTGAGCACCTTGAAAAAAATCTTAATTTTTGTTTTAACGATGCAGGGGAACGCGGCCTGCCTAAAATAGGCCACGCTGATTGGAATGACGCCATTGACGCCGCGGGTAAAAAGCATAAAGGCGAAAGTGTCTGGCTTGCCCAGGCCCTGGTTCGTTCTCAGAAATATTTTGCAGAGTTGGCCGAGCTCGTTGGCGATAAGGAAAAGGCGAAAGAGTTTTTGGATAAGGCAAAGACCATGTCAGAGCGTGTAAACGCGATAGCGTGGGACGGTGATTGGTATGCGCGCGGATTTACGGATGATGGCGTCCCTTACGGCGTCAAGGCGTATGATGAAGGAAAGATATTCATTATGAGCCAGGCATGGGCTATTCTTTCTGGTATCGCCGAAGGCGAGCGCTTGCAGAAGGTTTTAAAGTCTTGTGACAAATATTTAGATGGGTCTCACGGCATAGCCATGTTCTATCCGGCATTTACTAAGTTTCGCCCTGAATTGGGCCGTATCAGCATGTTTTCCGAAGGCACAAAAGAGAACGCGGCTATTTTTTGCCATGCCGCGCATTTCCTCATCGTTGCCTATTGTATGGCAGGCCGGGGGACTAAAGCCTATGAATCTATGTCTAAGATAATGCCTAACAAACAGAAAAACTATGACCTATATAAAGCAGAGCCTTATGTCTATGCCGAGTATCTCGTAGGCCCTGAGAATCCTTATCGTTATGGCGAAGGCCAGTTTACCTGGATAACAGGCGCGTCGGGCTGGGCCTTTATGGCAGCTACAGAATGGCTTCTGGGCGTGCGCCGCGATTACGAAGGCCTGCGTATAGACCCATGTGTGCCATCTCACTGGAAGAAGTGCTCTATAAGGCGCCCTTTTAGAGGAGATGTGTACGAAGTAGAAATTGAAAATCCCAATGGGGTTGAAAAAGGCGTAAAAGAGGTATATGTGGATAATAAGCCGATAGAGGGTAATTTAGTCAAGGTTGTAGGCGATGGCAAGGCGCATAATGTCCGCGTCGTAATGGGTTAATGAGACAAATTGAGAGGGGGGTTATTTAATGGAACAGGCACCCGATAAAGCACAGCATCATGTTACAGCTCGCGCGGATCGCATTTCTTTTTTTCAAAAAGCCGCCTACAGCATAGGATCGCTTGTTAATCAATTTCAGGCCGCCGCTATAGGCGCGCTAGTCATTGTTTTAAATCTCGGATTAGGCATGAACCCCGCCTTAGTCGGCCTTATTGGAGCCATCCCCCGCCTTATTGATGCTTTTTCAGATCCTTTAATAGGTTACAGCTCAGATAATACCCGGACTAGATTTGGCCGCCGCAGGCCATGGATATTCTTTGGAGCTATTGCTTCAGGTGTTTTATTCGCCCTTATGTTCCAGCTCTATAAAGGGCATACTGAAAGTTACTATTTCTGGTATTTCTTAGTGGTTCAATGTTTCTTTGTCGTTGCTTTTGCCTGTTATTCTATTCCCTGGATCGCTCTTGGGTATGAAATGACGCCCGATTATCATGAGCGGACACGGTTGCAGGGTTTTAGTAATTTCTTCGCTCAAATTGCCTGGCTTGTAGCTCCCTGGTTTTTCGCGATCATGAATAATAAGGCAATGTTCACGGATATTGTCCATGGAGCGCGGTCGCTCTCTATTATAGTAGGTGTCTTTATCGTGGTTGGCGGTATCCTTCCAGCTATTTTGAATAAGGAAATGTTTGGTAATTTACCAAGGCCTGAAAAAGTAAAGGGCCATTTCAATGTGATCAAGGACCTTTTAAGCAATTGTGCCACGTCCTTCAAATGCAAGCCATATGTTAAGCTTATCGCGGTAACATTCCTGATCTTCAACGGGTTTATGTTGGCTAGCGCTTTCACGTTGTATGTCATTGTCTACTATGTCTATGGCGGCGATTGGGGGAAAGGTGGAACATTACTTGGATGGTTTGGGACCTTAAGTTCAGTCTGTACTCTTTGCGCCATCTCTTTGACAACATGGATATCCACAAAGATCGGAAAGCGAAAGACTTTTTTGATCACCATGTGTATCGCGATGATCGGCTATGTCTTGAAATGGGTAGGGTATAATCCTCATAATCCCTATTTATTGTTGATCGCGGCTCCCTTTTTAGCGTTTCATTTGGGAGCGTTATTCACAATGGTTCCTTCTATGGTCGCGGATGTTTGCGACCTGGATGAATTACAAACCGGCACGCGCAGAGAAGGCATGTTTAGCGGTATTTATTGGTGGATACAAAAATTGGGCATGGCCGGGGCATCTGTTCTCTCCGGGGTTCTCTTAGTTTGGACCGGTTTCAATGTTGAATTAGGCGCTAATCAATCAGTCCACACTTTATTATTTATGAGGCTCTTTGATGTAGGTATTCCAATTGTGACTTCTCTAATCGCTATTTTTATTATCGCGACTTTTGATATTTCAGAAGCTAAGGCATATGACATCCGCGCGCAGGTTGAACGCAGAAGGGCGGATAGGCGAAGCGAAGAAAGGCGAGTGGAAGAAGAAAGGCGAGGTAGAGAAAGGCGAGGAGAAGAAAAGTGAGCAAAGAAGTAATATCGGCCTATAATTATAAACTTAGGTATCGCGTATTGTGTATCGCGTATCGCTTTTTTGTTTTGTCTATGGCCTATGGCCTATCGTCTAACATCTGCCTTGCTCAGAATGAGGCCGCGCAGGCGAATGTGGCTTCTGCCAACGTTACCGCGAACGTGCCTGCGCAACCGGACGCGTCCGTTGGGCAATCCGCGGCGCCTACGCGGGAAGCGCCAAAACAGCTGTCTCTTTCCGAGCTTTTGGTGTCAGCGCGTAAAGCAAAAGACAAAGGTGAGTTTGATAAAGTCTACGAGCTGGCTACGCAGGCGATGCAGCGTTTTGGCAATGATGCGCGCGCTCAACAGAAGGCCCTTAAAGATTTTCCTCCGTCCGAACAGATAAATAATTATGCTGAACTTAATAATATGGCAGAGTGCCAGTTTATAAAAGCTGAGGCATTGAAAAATCAGGGCAAAAAGGATGGATCAATAGCCGCCTTTAAAGTGATCGTGACTGATTTTTCTTTTGCGCAGGCCTGGGACCCAAGAGGCTGGTTCTATAAACTCGCGAAGACAGCGCGGGAAGCTATTGATAGAATGGAAGGCCGTGATGTTGAGGCCGAGAAGTGTGGCGCCCTCCACTCTACAAAATTAGTTCTAAACGACTCAGGAAAAGAAGAGATAGTTAATTATGATAATTACGGCGATTTTGAAGGGGCCGGCACAAAAGATTATAAATTCGTTGTCAAATCCCAGGGGGGGCTTTCAGAGGCTGTAGGCGAAGGCATCTACCCTAACACGATGAGTGTGCGATGGGACCCGGCATTTCAGGCAGTCAAGAAAGAGCGCAGGATTGAAGGAAGCCACTGGGATTTTGTCCATTCGCCTGACCTGGAAGCGGCATTTTTTAAATGGGCGCTTGCCCCAGAGCCTCCGGGTATAAGGCTTTTTTATACAGCGCTTATCTTAGAGCGGGCCGGCTTATACAAGCACGCTGTCAAGGCATATTACGCCATTGTCGTCCATTATCCTCGGACCGTTGGCTGGACCTATTGGCATACCCCGTGGTATATCGGCCCGGCATCTATTGCTAAGATAAAATACCTATGTAAAAAATATCCGCAGGTGAATATGAAATTGGTTGATTCAAAGATAGATGTCCAGAACGGTTTTGATACTGATATCTCTAATGATATCTTTATCGTTGAGCCTGGCAGGCTTATTAAGAACCATATCCCGGAGACATTTTCTGATAAATTCAATAAATTCATGGCAAAACGCAAGACGCAGTCAAACATTATAAGAAAATTGGGAGATGGTAAAGTGCGTTTTGTCCAATATGCTAATGGCCATTGGCAGCTTTTGGTTGATGATAAACCCTATATGATCCACGGCATTACCTATAGTATCGCTAAAGCCGGGCAGAGCCCTGACGACGGCACGCTAAAGAGCTGGATGGACTATGACTATAATAATAACGGCAAGTGCGACGGCCCATATGATGCTTTTGTGGACGCTAACAAGAACAATAAGCAGGATGCTGACGAACCCAGCGTAGGCGATTATCAATTAATGAAACGCATGGGTGTCAATACCATCCGGTTGTATCATCAGCCCTTTCCTATAAAGAAAGAGCTTCTTCGTGATCTGTATGCCAGGTTTGGCATCCGCGTTATCATGGGCGATTTTCTGGGTAAATATGCCTTAGGCTCCGGAGCTGATTGGAATCCGGGCACTGATTACGAGAACCCGGAGCATTGCGCCAAGATGCTGGGATCAGTTAAGCAGATGGTATTAGAACACAAAGATGAACCGTACCTGCTCATGTGGATGTTAGGCAATGAAAATGTGTATGGTGTAGCTTGTAATGCTGACAAGAAGCCTGAAGCTTTTTATAAATTCGTCAATGAGGCCGCAAAGCTTATTAAATCTCTGGATAAAGGCCATCCTGTGGTGATCGCCAACGGTGACGTTTTTTATTTGGACAAGTTCGCGAAATACGCGCCTGACGTGGATGCCTTTGGCGCTAATGCTTACCGGGGTGATTATGGTTTTGGGACATTTTGGGAGATGGTAAAGAATTTGGTTGACAGGCCGGCTTTTATCACCGAATACGGTTGTTCCGCGTATGTATATTGCTTTTCGCGCGAAGCAGCAGAGGAGAAGCAGGCTGATTATCTTGAAGCGGCCTGGAGAGATATCGTTGATAATAGCGCTTTCGCGGGCGGCCAGGGGAACGCGGTTGGTGGCATCCTTTTTGAATGGCTTGATGAGTGGTGGAAGGGGTATGAACCCAGTATACATGACACAAAAGGGCTTTGGGTAGGCCCATTCCCCGACGGTTTTATGCATGAAGAGTGGTTGGGTGTGGCAGGACAGGGCGATGGGATTTTGAGCCCGTTCTTAAGGCAGTTAAGGAAAAGTTATTACGTGTATCAGAAGTTGTGGGAGAAGTGATCCCTTGCCAACCCACTTGTGAATTTTAGCACGACAATCTTGTGCAAAAATTTACTACGTTGGCTTCGGGATTAACTTTGTAAGGAAAAATCACTTACAATATACCAAAGTTAAGGAGGGCACCATGAAAAAGTTAACAGTAGTTATGGCGGCAATGGCGATAAGTTTCGCTTGTTGCCTGGCGTATGCGGAGGACGCAGCGCCTGCGGCCGTTAATGTCAAGCCCGCGGCAAGCACAAAGGATTTCGCTGTTTATTCTGACGGCAGATCTCCTGACAATCACTTTATCCCATCGGGTTTTATGGGCGACTATGGTGATCTGTCAATGGATGACAAGTATATGGGCGAGCCGCATTCGGGAACGACCTCTATCAAGTTCATCTACACGGCGAAGCGGTCGCAGAACCAGGGCTGGGCTGGTATTTATTGGCAGAATCCGGCCAATAACTGGGGTTCCAAAAAAGGCGGTTTTGACCTGACTGGTTTGAACAAACTCACCTTTTGGGTGCGCGGAGAAAAAGGCGGAGAGATCATTGACAAGTTTAACGTAGGCGGCATCAAGGGGACTTATCCTGATACTACGGAAGTCTCTATCGGGCCAGTGGAATTAACAAGTTCGTGGCAGCAATGCACCGTAAATCTGGTAGGCAAGGACATTTCTTACATTAATGGCGCTTTGAACTGGGTCGTTACCGCGGATTCCAATCCGGCAGGAATGACTTTCTATATTGATGACATAAGGTTTGAATATGACCCTCTGTTAAAAGAGGCTGGCAAGAAGATACAGGAAGTGCCGTTTTACGTCTACGCGGATAGGGGTTCTATCATGAACCATTTTATTCCATCTGGATGGATGGGCGACTTCAGCGATCTAAAGATCGATACAGGCTCGGTTGAGAATCCTTACTTTGGTAAGACCTGTTTAAAGATCACTTATCTGGATAAGGCCTCTAACGGCGCGCGTTGGGCCGGTATATACTGGCAGAATCCTCCCAATAATTGGGGCGGCGTGGATGGCGGTTTTGATCTATCTCACGCCACGAAAGTGACCTTCTGGGCAAGGGGTGAAAAAGGCGGCGAGCGCGTGGAAGAGTTCAAGATAGGCGGCATTATGGGCGAGTATTCGGATTCAGACACAGCCGGTATCGGCCCTGTGGTGTTAGAAAAGGATTGGAAGCAATACACGATAGACCTTAACGGCAAAGACCTTTCCTATATTATAGGAGGTTTTGCCTGGGCGTCTAACCTGGATGTAAATCCTGACGGCGCTGTGTTCTATTTAGATGAAATAAAGTACGAATAATTAATTGCGCCCCTGCGCGCCAGCATCTCAGCGCCCCAGTGAAAAAATTTTACCGGGGCGCTGGGGAGCCGGGGCGCTGGGGAGCCGGATGCGAAGTATGAAGAAGTTATTTATTATATCTATATTGCTGTCGGCGTGTTTTATGCTGACAGGCATGGGCGAGGCGCCTGTGTCAGCCAAAAAGGCCTTTGTTAAGACTTTAAAGAACGGGCATTATCAGCTCATTGTCAAAGGTAAGCCATATATAGTAAAAGGCGTTTGCTACAATCCGATGCCCATAGGTAAGTCTAACGATTACGATTTTTGGTTAGACCCAAACGAGCCGTGGAAGAAGGACGGCGAGCTTATGAAGAAGATGGGTGTTAACACCGTGCGTTTCTATCATCCGGGAGAGGACTTTGAACCCGTTAAAAAGGTAGTCTCAGGCCTGTATAAGCTTTACGGTATACGCACGGCCATGGGTGATTGGCTTGAGTTTTGGAATTACCCGGCGCCCTTTTATGATGATAAGGATTTCAGGGATAAAGTTAAGAAAAGTGTTCTTAACATGGTCACAGTCTTAAAGAACGAGGAAGGGATGCTTTGCTGGATCCTTGGTAATGAGAATAACTATTCTTTTAGCGGCAAGATTAATCCATGGTCAAGCCCAAGGATAGATAAGATGGGCGACCCGCGTCAATGTATGCTCGCGCGCGCGGAGAGTTATTATACCTTGATCAACGAAATAGCGCGGGAGATCCACAAGATAGACCCTGACCATCCGGTGGTGATGGGCAATGGCGAGTTGATCTGCCTTGATGTCGCGAAAGAGTACGCCAAAGATATTGATATTATCGGCTGTGTTATATATAGAGGAAAGACATTTGGTAACTTCTTCCACACATTAAAGAATACTTTTGATAAGCCGGTGCTCTTTATTGAATTCGGGGCTGACGCCTATAATGCCCTGGAAAAGGCGGAAGACGAAGATATGCAGGCAATGTTTTTAGAGAATCAGTGGTCTGAGATCTATAAAAATCTGGCGAATGATCCTGTCGGCGCAGGTAATTGCTTGGGCGGGACGATGTTTGAATGGACGGACGAGTGGTGGAAGCATGAAGAGTGGGATGTCCAGGGGCTTTCCAGGCACGATACTGAGTCTAATTGGTCTAATGGCGCTTACTATTATGATATCAAGGCTGAGGCCAATATGAATATGAATGAAGAGTGGTTCGGCATAGTCAAGCTTGAGCCAGGCCCAGGCCTTAATAAACGTATCCCGCGCAAGGCTTATTACGTGCTGCGGGAATTCTGGAAAAAACCGTATGATGCGAAAGGCAGAACGAAGAGTAAATAGTATATAGTTAATAGTAAATAGTTAATAGGGGAAGCAGGAGCTGAACAAAGGCTAAAAAGTTTTCCCATATAAACTATAAACGAAGCGCTCATATGAATAAAAATATTATTATACTGATACTGGCATTTTTAATATTCGCGCCGGTGGCTGTTTTTGCTCAAGAACGGGCTGAACAGAAAACCGAACAGAAAACCGATCTGGGCCTTGCTGGGATCTCACAGGAGTATTTTGCCAAGGGAGATTATGAAGGATTTTATCAGTATATAAAAGGTTTAAAGGCTTTATCGCCTGAGGCATATTATTATCTGGCGCTTACGCGTCAGCGCGAGATAGACTCGTGGAAAAAAGTGAAGAATTGGGAGGGCGTTTATGATAAAGGCCCAACCTATAAAAAAGAGATTTCCGACGCTTTAAAAGAAGCCCAGGCAAAAGTTAAGAATGACGCGGAACTTCTATTGAATATTAAATATTTGAATTGGCAAAGCACGCGCGAAGACGATGCTGACCGCGGCATAGGATCATTTAATGATCTAGTCAATACAGCGCGCGATATGGCCCTGGGCCCTAATGCCCTTTTAAGGGTCAAGGCCTTTGCTGATGAGATCTCTAAGTTAGAGGATAAGAACCTTGCGCGCAGGCTTTATGAAGTCTATGTGGCTAAGCTTTTAGGTCCAGGATCATCAAAAGAAGACGTAAATGCCCAGGCCCAACAGTTTTTAAACGAAGGCAACGCCTATCTTGCGAAGTCTTTATTTGATGTTTATATAAATTCTTTTTCGGATAATAAGGAGCTTAGGGCGCGCGAGATAATAGCTGTAGCTGATAAGTTCGCCAATGGCGACGCCGCGGAAGGCTTAGACCCTGCATTTGCCGAAGAGATGTACAGAAAAGCATTTGAGCAGGCGGGCAAAGTTGCTTTTAATAGTAATTCGTCGTATCGCAGGGCGTATAATCTGGAACGTATGAAAGAATTCAGCGCCGCTTACGACGGCTACAACGGCCTGCTCGCGGACTCGCCGGATTACGCGGGTAAGCAAAATATCTATTTCAGGCTGGGAGTTATCGCCGCTTACGCCAAGAAGGACGCGGGCAAAGCCGCGGAATATTTTTTAAAGATAAAAGATGAATTCCCTAATGACATATTAGCGGCCAGCGGGCTCTATCAGTTAGGGCTGCTGAGCCAGTTTAATAAAGATCTCCAGAAGGCGAAAGAATATTACGAGGCCCTTATCGCGAGCGCCAAGCTTATAGGCCTTGACGCCGATAAAAATGAGTTGGTGCTTCTTACGCGAGAGAGGCTTAAAGAGATAGAAGAAACGAGAGAACTGAAATATGGCCTGAAGTTATTTATGGAGGGCGTGTTTAAGGCATTGCCGCTTAGCGTTGATCTTACCGCGCGTCCTTGGCAGGGCGCGATCGGCGAGCCAATAAAGTTTGTCGTGGCTACGTCTGATCCGCAGACCGGATGCATGACACCTATTTATTCTTATGAGTGGTCAGGTGAGACAGGGAGCGTTCCAAACATCCCTAACGCGCCTGAATTGGCCACGAATTACGCCTCCGTGGGTATCAAAGTGGTTTATGTGGCGCTCGTAGGCCCTCAGGGCCCTGAGGGCGTGGGTTTTGAAATGGTGCAGATCAAGGAGAATAAATAACCATGCCTATTTATACGTCAGGCCAGAATGTAAGGTCAGGAGTCCCGTTAGGCGGTATAGGCGCCGGCAAGCTTGATATAATGCCGACTGGTGTTCTTGACAATTTTACTTTTTTAAATAACATCCATAAGCCCCTTAACTCCGGCGATCCTAAAGACTTAAGCGGTGTTCCGGGATTCAATTTTGTTCTCTGGGTAAAAGACAAAAATAAAAAGTTCTTAAAGCTTCTGTCTACCCAGCCTGTCCTGGATTGCTCTAATATTGAGTCTATTAAGTTCAACGGTTCTTTTCCTTTCGCGCGTTTAGATTATCAGGGCCGTGATCTGCCGATAGAAGTGAGCCTTGAGGCGTTTTCGCCTTTCGTAAAGCATGATGAAAAAAGTTCAGGCATGCCATTCGCGTTCTTTAAGTTTAAGTTGACCAATACTCTATCGCGTTCTGTGAGCGTCTCTCTTATGGGCGTTGGGCGCAACATCATCGGTGATTGGGCTGTCGGCCGTTTCAATCAGGTAGTTGATATGGATAAGGCCCTTAACCTGTACTTTTATAATAAAAAGGCCCAGAGCCACGACCCAGCCGCGGGTGAGATGGGCTTAAGCCTTCTCAAGAATAAAAAATTAGAATGCAGTTATCTTGGCGAGTGGAATATGCAGTCCCGCCATTTTGTATTTGATAAGACAAGCTTGACGCTGGCAGAGGCGTGCGGGGTTTTAGGTGTGGATGGCCTTTTGCCCAATATCAATACTGAAAAATGCGTGGCCGCTGAAAGTTTTCAGCTTGGCGGTTCAGTAGCCGCTAAGCATCTGTTAAAGCCAAAGTCGTCGGTGACCGTGACATTTGTTTTATCGTGGTATTTTCCGGGTTTTGGCGAGGGCCACAGTTATGAGGCGTGGTTTAGGTCAGTCCTAGAAGTATCTCAGTATGCCTGCGAGCACTATGACGAACTTCTCACAGGCACAAGAGCATGGATGAAGGAACTAAACGCTTTAAATATTGCCCCATGGCTTAAAGACGCGCTGTCCAATAATCTTTATCCTTTAGTATCAAGCAGTTTATGGTCTAAGAGAGGCAGGTTCGGCATTTTTGAATCTCCGCAGGCGTGCCCTCTTCTGGGGACCATGGATGTGCGCTTCTACGGCTCTTTGCCTCTGGCATTCTTTTTTCCTGCGCTTGAATTAAAGGAGATGCTGGAATTCGCCGAGGCGCAAAGGCCTCAGGGTTATATCCCGCATGACTTAGGTTCTAAGAGAAGCGACCTTCCTTCCAACAGCACCAACGGTTTTTTCTGGAAGGATGTTAATTCTAAATTCATTCTGCTTACCTACAGGGATTTTTTGATGTCCCAAGACGAGGGCTTTTTAAAAAAGACATATCCTTTTGTCAAAAAGGCTTTTTATTGGCTGGTTGCTGCGGATAAGAATAAAGATTATCTGCCTGACAACGAGGGCCCTGACCAGACTTTTGACCTCTGGAGTTTTTATGGCGCGAGTTCTTATACTTCAAGTATTTTTTTGGCTGCTCTCCTTGCTCTTGAGCGTATCGCGGCGCTAATGCATGATGAAGAAATGGTTAAAGAAGCCTCCTTGTGGTTTAAAAAAGGCGGGGTTAGCTTTGAGAAAAAACTATGGCGTAAAAAGTATTTTATAGCGTATAATAATGCTAAAGAAGGATTGTCCGAAAAGCAGATAGCGCACCATGTTAAGACTCAGAAAGTAAATATTTCTTGCATGGCATCTCAGCTGGCGGGGCAATGGATAGCGCACCTTTTGGGATTGGGGTATATTGTTTCTCAGGATAAGGTGCGAAAAGCCGTGAGCACAATATTTGAGTTAAATGGCTCAGCATCTGCTTTTGGAGTAGTAAACGCCGTATCAGAAAGCGGCGAAAAAGACAGGTCAAACTGGCATTCTGAAAATATATGGTTTGGAATGACGTATTGCCTGGCGAGCCTCGCTATTTATGAAGGTTTTCAGGAGCAGGGCTTAGAGCTTGCCAAAAAAGCGTGGGATAACGCGGTATTAAATGTCAGAAATCCATGGGATCAGCCTGATATGTATTCTTC
>Ga0051987_10000872_pt1 | contig 16200 bp, 13 predicted proteins | sample CryGey08umfilter_2_FD_58083 | JGI IMG/M metagenome (GOLD analysis project Ga0051987, IMG submission 58083) | Groundwater microbial communities from aquifer in Utah, USA - Crystal Geyser 4/10/14 0.8 um filter | ecosystem: Environmental > Aquatic > Deep subsurface > Groundwater | place: USA: Utah... | reverse complement strand
CGACTTGCATGCCTAAGGCACACCGCCAGCGTTCATCCTGAGCCAGGATCAAACTCTCAATAAAACAAGCGTGTTTTAGATTTATTTATAGAATTGCGGTTCGTAACTGTACAAATACATGTGTAGCAGAATCCGCGCAACTATAAAAATTGCAGTGTTCTACCACCATGTTTGTTTCAGTATATTAAAATTGTCTATCTATTCTTATGATGTTAACGTGCTGAGTACAAGCTTATTTCTAAGCTTGTTGACTACTCTTTTATTTTCTGAAGATAAGTATCCCAACAAAGGGACTAATCTCTCGAGAAGCGGTATCATAACACGGTCTCAACCTATGAGTCAAACACAACCTCATCGATGATAGCGCCGCCGAGACAAATGGTCTCTTCGCCTTGCTTTTGATAGAAAACAGCAGATTGTCCAGGCGAGATACCTCTAATTGGCTCGCCCAGCTTGACTTTATTTTTTTGCAAATTGCCTGGGAGTAACTCACCTGTGTGGCGAATTCTAACGAGCAGATTACTTAGGTTCTCAGGTTGACTTCTGCTAATCCAGTGAATGTCGCGAACGGAAAATTGGCTCTGCTCTGTTTCAGTGCCGAAACCGACAACAAGCTGATTTTCTTTTTGTTTTTTTGAAACTACGTAGAAGGGAGGAAAATTTTGTCTTTCAATTTTCCCGTTCTCGGTGGTGATAAGACTGCGCTTGTCGATCTCAAAACCATGCCTTTGACCGATGGTATAGAACCAAAGGCCATTGTGTTTGCCAATAATATTGCCTGATAAATCTACGACAGGACCTGGATTTTCTCCAAGTTCATCTTTGAGAAAAGAGTGGACATCGATATCACCAATGAAACAAATTCCAACAGAATCTTTTTTGTCTTTAACATGTAGCGAGCGCTTTTCAGCTTCTGCTCTGACCTCTGGTTTTGTAATATTTTCTAATGGAAAAACAACATGCTTGAGTTGATCCTCGCTGACCTGGTAAAGAAAATAAGTTTGATCTTTATGTTTGTCTGCCGGGATTGCAAGTTTGCCATCGATAATTTTGGCATAGTGTCCAGTGGCGATTGCATCGAAACCATTTTCCATTGCCCAGTCATAAAATAAGCCAAACTTAATTTCTTTATTGCAGGCGATGTCTGGATTAGGTGTTCTACCTGCTTTATAGTCATCAAAGAATGCTTGGACTACAGAGTCGCGGTAGGTTTGTTTAAAATCCAGGACTTGAAAGGGAATATTAAGTGACAGGGCTACTTTTAGAGCGTCCGCCCTATCTTCATCAGTGTGACAGCTAGGTGCTCGCCAACACTCGAGAAAAACACTGGTGACATCATAGCCTTCTACTAGTAGGTGGGCTGAGAGTGAGGAGTCTACGCCGCCACTCATGCCAAGGGCGATTTTTTTTCTAACTTTCATGAGATGAATTATACATTCAATTGATATAATTGATTGCCGTTACGAAGGATGTTATGAATAAAATTTTGTTTTTTGATAAAAGATATGATTTTGATTCAGCTTCTTGGTTGAAAGAAGCAAAAGAATTAAAAGCCGATCTTAAGTCTGCGCACTATGATGATTTATTGTTTCACTTCTCAACTGGAGAATCAGCCATCTTCGTAAGAAATCAGCCTCTTGCAACATTTTCAACGATATTCTTTTATACAAGAATTGGATATGAAGAGGAGGTCGTTATGACCTCCATATTTTCAAAGTTAAATAAGATTGATGTTGTTGATCAAGTATTACCATCTCGTTTTTCATATTTTGATAGTAAAAGCTATGAATACATGATTCTTAGCAACAATTCAGTGCCAATAATTGAGTCATGGGGTTTTAGGGCATCTGGATATAACAAGCATGACTTATCCACACTATCATTCCCGATGGTTGTGAAAGAATCTGACGCAGAACGGGGTGAAGGAGTTTTCTTGGTTAAGTCATCAGAAGAGCTAGGAGAAATTATTATTAAATGTAAAAACAAATTTCTTTTATTGCAGCCTTATGTTGAGAATGATGGAGATATAAGAGTTTTAGTAATAGGAGGCAAAGCAGTGGCGACTGTGAAGCGAAGGAGAAAAGACGATTCTGATTTTCGAAATAATGTGTCGCAAGGAGCGAGCATTTCTTCGTTCAATCTAGATGAAAAAGGAATCGAAGTTGCATTGGCAGCCGCAGACGCCTTACAGTATGATTTTGCTGGAGTCGATTTAATTTATGACTCGAATGCAGGGCAATATCTGGTAATGGAAGTTAATAGAAGTCCTCAATTTATTGGAACAGAGAAAGCGACTGGTGTCAACGTTCGCAGAGAATTCTTGAGATATTTGAACTTGCTTTGAATTTTTTCTCAAAAAAAAGCCTACAAAAATTTTTTTTAATTATTTCTTTAATGCCTGAAATGTATTTTTCTTTGTCAGCCAAGTAGAAAATTGGAAGCTTAGGTAGATATCCTGCATTGAGTTCTCTGGCTTTTCCTACATCCTTTGAAGAAATTTTACCAAAATACAAACCAGTTAAGTCATAATTGTGTCTATCTAGCCAACGAGCCATCCTGACGCTTCCAGAAAAATACAAAGCGTCTTTCATGAAAACACTCGGATTCCTGGTATCTTGCACACCTCGCTTTTGTCTCAAGACAGCAGTCCATCTTCTCTCATGATTTGGAAAGTAGGGTTCTAGATACTGCCAAAGTTCGGCGAAAGTCATAGTCAGGCCTTTTTCTACGGCTAAGAATCTTACCGCTGTGCTAAAGAGAGATTTATTAGTCGTAGCTAGGAGTCCATGTAAAACAGCTAGCCCCTCTTCGGTTTCAAGGTAATCAGAAAAACCAAACTTCTTTTTTTTAAGAAACCAAGGCTGCTGCTCGTAATTTAGTCGCCGAAGAGCATGGGTCCCAACTTCGTGAAATAGCATACTGATAGTGTCTTTTTCGGTAAATACTGCATCCGATTTTAGCTTCAAGAATTCCTCATTCATCGTCGCTCTGGTGATAAATGAGCTTGACCACTTGATTTTTATTTTTTGGTCTAAGCCATGAATTTTTAAAAATTGAATTGACTTGAGAGTCACCTCTTCATTGCTCAAAAATCTGTCAGGGTCAGCATTGCCACGTTCGTCAATTACTTCTTCATGATGTGCAGCAACAATTTTTTCTGCAAGAAGGACTAATTTTGGATCAGGAACAGGGTATTTTTCCAGTTTGTGTTGAGGCACCGCCTCAGTGTAAATAAACCGTGGATTGTAAGTATTGTCAGCGAAAAACTTTTGTTTTTCTTCTTGAAGATTGGCTGGGATGAGCTGCGAGAGGAATTTCATTATTCGTTTTCTGTTCCAACTAGGAAACCTTCGAGGTCTTTTCTGCCCAGCTCGACTCGGTGCCTGCCCTTGTTTAGCCTTTTGGTGACGAGCATAGCAGTGGTAATTTTCTTGTCTTTAATTTGCATGGTGACTTCTACGACAGGGAGTTTTCCTTCAACAACTTCTTGTTGCTGCCAGAGTAGATCGTCGTAATCTAAAAGTCCCAAGTCTTCGGCCAATTCTTGGCTAATCGCTGATCTAAAACGCTTGGTATCAACAAAAGCTAAGATATCATGGTATTTTTCATTTTCATCAAGTACATTTATATGCTCTCTAGTCTGGATAATTTTTAGACCTTCTTTGGCAATGATTTCATCTGCAAAGCTCTCAGCAAACAAGGCTTGGCCGATTTTCACGCCGTGCTCGGCGTTTCGAACCTCAATGCCCTCGACTCTTTCTAGACGCTTCTTAAGTCCCGTTCGGTTGGCTAGTTGAATTGAGAGACCGGGGAAACCATTGAGTTCGACAATCATTGGCCCTTTTTCTCCATGAATAAAAACATCAGCTCCCATAAAGTTGTAGCCGGCTGCATTGGCAGCCTTGACCGTTATCTCTAATGCTTTGTTCCAGTAGGGAATACGGATGCCATTGACCTTTTTCTTACTATCTGGAAAGTGGGAAATGGGGTGGCCTTTGCCATAAATGCCATAGGTAGTAATGCCCGTGGCAATGTCGATACCAAGTCCAATTGCGCCCTTATCTAGATTAGCTCTGCCATCAGATTCCTTGGTTGGAATTCTGGCCATCGCCATAACGGGTACGGAATTAAAGATAACTACTCTTATGTCTGGAGTACCATGGTAAGCGAGTTTGGCGAGGGTGGGATGAGCCGTGATCATTTCCTCGACTATAGCTTGGTGTGTAGACCCCCAGGTGCTAAATTCACCGTCTAGGATATTGCCAACGTGAAGAAGAAGGTCGGCTTTCTCGAGAGGTTCACCGTCATGATTTATCCAGACATTATTATTTGAGTCCCACTTTTTGATAATCAAAATACCTTTGCCAGCGCTACCACTAGCTGGCTTAATTACAAAAGGCAGGGGAATGTTTTCCCACTCAATTGTCTCCAAATCTTCTCTGGAACTAAAGATGTGGAACACTGCGGCGGTAGGAATATCATGCTTGGCCAAAAGCTCTTTGGTTTTAATTTTAGAAAAACCGAAAGCTTTTGCTGAGGAAGGATTGAGCTTGGTATAGTAATACCGAGCGTTCATCCCGAGTATATGTGAGGGCTTAACTGCCATATTGATGATCCAGAGAAGTTCTACTCTTCTTCCTCGATGATTGAATGAAATCTAAGCCGTTCGGAGATACGTAGGCCAACGAATTTTCCAATAATAATGTTCAGCGACATGATGCCAATGGCAAACAACTCAGGCTCTAAGAGGACAAATTTCTGCATAGCCTCCCATTGCAGAATTAGCCCAGAAATGAATGCCAAGCCAAGGGTCTCAGCGGTTAAAGCGATGGCGTCTGATTGTTTGGTTTTTGATTGGGCGTCAAGAAAGTTTTCGCTTAGTAGCACCAGAATCAGGATTGGAAAAATATTAACTGTTAGCAATGAGACCACGTTCAGAGCTGGAGACAATACCAAAACTCCAAAAATTCCGAGCGAAATGATCGAGAGCAAGAGTCCAGTTCGTGGTAAGTAGGATAATTTCAAGTTACGAATAAAGTGGTTAGCGATCACAGCCGTAGTGGCGATAGCGCCAAAGATAATTACACCTTCAAAGAGTCCCGTCGAGACAAGAGCTACAGATAGAACGGCGGGAGTATAAATACCAAAGCCGCGCAAGCCAATGATGTGTCTGGAGGCGGCGATGAGCGAGGCAATGAGTGGGAATAATAGAATCAAGACAATGGTGTTGGCGCCGACTCCATTGCTAACCGCGTAACGTATTCCATGTTGCATAAAGTTATTCCATGACAAGGGTTCGGGTGGATTATCATCTAGAAACTGAGCTAGTTTGCTTTTTTGTTTACCACCTGGGTCAGTAATATCTTGATCTTTTTTCTCTCGGACTTTTTCAACCACTGCTGCTGAGGGCGAGGCTAGTGATGCTGCGGGAGTCCCTTCTGCAGAGGTCGTGGCGCTGTCAGGGTTTAAAATAACTTCTCCTTCGACAACTGGGCTCTGAGCATCTGCCAAACTCGCTCCTATAGTCAGAGAAATGATAAGAACACTAAGAATAGAAAAGAAGCGAAATTTCATGGGTATATTATACTTCAACATCACAATAATTTTTTTGCAAGTGAGTTTATGGCGCTTATTCCTGCCGAGACGAGCAACAGTGAGATGAATTGATTAGTGGTGATACCAAGAATTACGATTGGGTCGACGTGGAAACCTGGTACCAAAAGAGTTGCAAACAAGATCATTCCTGCGTTTAAGACCAGAGAAAACAGACCAAATGTGATTAAATTAATTGGTAGTAAGAGGACTTTTAAGATTGGCTTGATCGCGCCATTGAGGATAGTCAGGACAATACTAGTGACGATGAGGGTGGAGATATTAAGAAAGCTAACGGCAGGCACCAGCCAACTTAAGACAAATAGAGTGACCAAGGTGGCGAGGAACGGTCGAAGCATGAAGTGATTATACGATTAATGTTTGCTCCGAGACAAGGGCTCTTGCTCTTAGCTTTGTATGCTGTTTTTTAGAGAAGCGATGAGCCTCATCACGGACTTGGGTAATTAAGCGTAGAGCTGGATGCTGTTCTGGAAGTTTTAAGACGTGATATTTCAGATTTTCAATGTCATATGGTTGACCTGCCTCTTTTTGGTGAAACTCTATGGCTGGAATGATAATTCTGTCTGGCCTTTTAGCGATACTAATAATTGGTGTTCGCCAGAGCCAAACTCGAAGAGCTGCCCTAAGCTGGCCTTTGCCTCCGTCGATTACGAGTAGGCTAGGCTTGCCCCACTCTGGGTGGTTCTGGCGTCTTTGAAGCGCTTCTTGTAACATCTTGTAGTCATTTGGAGTACTTAAACTCTTAATGTTGAACGAGCGATAGTCAGCCTTGTCAGGTTCTCCATTTGTAAAGCTGACTAAAGCAACTGCTGCGTTTGTCCCACTTAGGTTGCTAGCGTCATAGCCTTCGATTTTTTCGAGTTTATGTGAGAGTGGAACCGCAATGTAGTCTTTGAGGATTTTTGAAAGGAAAACTAAACCATCGTCAGTTTTTTTCGCTGAAAGCTGTGGGAGTAATTGTAGACTTGGTTTCATTCGATATTGTTTACTAGTAACCTCGCGAATAATATTTAGTTGGTCGCGAATGATTGCTGCTCGTTCGAAGTTCTCGCTGAGGATTGCCTTTTCCAGTTCAGAATCAAGATTTTTTGCAACCAGTGAGGTTTTGCCTCTTAAAAATAAAATCAGTGATTTAATCATTTCTTGATATTCGCTCGAATTGATCAGGCCCGAGCACGCACCAGAGCACTGACCCAGATGAAAGTAAAAGCAAGCTTTACTTTTCTTCCTTGATTGGGGATCCGAGCACCAGCGAAAGATTCTGCGAGCAATACGCAAGACTTCTTTAATTCTATAGCTACTTTGATACGGTCCGAGGATAGTTCCAGAGAGTTTTTCTCTTACCACTTGCTGCTTACGAACGGTGTGAATCTGGGGAAACTCTTCGCTTGTGATGTGAATATAAATTGGACTTTTGTCATCTTTAAGTAAGACGTTGTATGGCGGCTGGTAGGTACCGATTAGCTCTGCTTCTGTTAATAATGCCTCGAGCTCGCTTTGAAGTTTTATAAATTTCAGTCGAGTCGCTGTCTCCACCATGCGAAAAATTCGCTCTGAAAGTTGCTTAGTTCTTGTATAAGAGCTTACTCTTTTCTGAAGATTTATAGCTTTGCCTACGTAAAGTACTCTACCGGCGTCGTCTGAAAACCAGTAAGCTCCCGGCGATGAGGGTAACGAGGGTGAAACCGGCCACCAGGCCAACTGCGACGTTGGTCTCATCGAGGAACTGGATTCCTTTGGGTCCACTTTTGACGTTGAAGCTTGTGTTTGTTTTTCCTTCATGATTGGGACTGATTAGATTAATTAAAGCCGTATGTTCTTGTGGCAATTCTAGCTTATTATTAATAAAAAAGATGGGAATATCTAGGGACTGGTACGGAAGAATTACCGGAACATTAGTTGCACCTTGGTTCAAGATAGTAACGTTTTCTTCAGCGGTGATCTCAGTTTTGAGCGAATACCAGGCAGCGCCAGTGCTATTGATAATCCTAAGCAGGTACGATCCTGGGACATTAATGTTGAATAAGCGTTGAGGAATTAGTTCTACACTTAGATTAGGAATTAAGGCGGGAAATGAATTTCCAGCAGAAACTTCAACATCCTTAGTTTCGAAATCCTCAGGTTTATACGATCCGGCTGCGTATGGGGTAGTGCTTGACTCGCCATTTATTGCAAAAACGATGTGATTAAGATCGAAGTTGTTAAAGTAATCAACGCCCCCAGTAGTGTTTTCCCAGGTTGGGTCAACGGAGTGCCAGCGTCTTTGTTCTTGGTCAAAATACTCTGGCCAGGCGTGAAGAACATCAGCTTGTAAACTTAGAGGTCGAAGCTCGCTATCCTCACTATAGGCGAAGCCTGTGAGTCTTCTAGCAGGTACACCCTTGGCTCTCGCTAGGGTTACAAAGAGGTCAGTAAATTCTTGGCATACAGACTCCGCTGGAGAAGACAAGGCTTCCACGGCTCCTTTCCTTGGAGGAATGCTGCTGAGGTCTGCACTATAACTTAGGGTTGTCACTACATATTGGTAAAGCTCTTCTACCGTGTTTTTGTCTTTGACGATGTCTAGAATCGTTGAGTTGCCGGTTTCCCAGTATTTTTGATTTTTTGTGTGAGCATCAAGTACTGCTGGTTGGGGTACATCACTTAGTTCTTCTAAACTGAGTAGAGTATCCATGGTTAAATAAATTGTTAGAGCGGTGTTAGGCTGAAGTTCGTAGGTAGCGATCCAGTTTCCGTCGGGGTCTACCTTGATTTGATTTGAAGCTGGCTCAAGGACTTGATAGTACATTTTTTGATGAGGAGTGTCTGGTGGTAGGGCAATTTGCGCGACACCAATGGAACTACTTGAATTTTCAAGGTGATATCTCAAGGTACTGGTAAAAATTTGGGTAGAACCAAAGAGGGCGGTTACTCCGCTTCCCCCTAGATCGGGAAATGATGTAATTACCTGAGAATCGCTGTAGCTGGTTGTTTCTGGTTCAGGGTTTATTCTCGTTGCTTTTCCATAATTTAGTGGTGTCTTTATTGTTACGCTGCGCTGAGTGTATGCCTCGCTATCAGCAAGCTTGGGAATATGTAGCTCGAGTACTTGGCCAACCACTGAGGTTAGGTCCTCTGTTTCATACGTGAGTAGAAAAGTCCTTGTCTTCCCTTCTCCCACAACTTCATCTTCGAACTTCAAGGTAATGTTGCGGCTTAGGCCATCGTCTAATATGTTGGTCGGAACATCTTTATTATTGCTTTTTGCAGTTAAGTTTTCGATTGTGCTTAGGTGTGACTTTAAAGAGTACTCGGTGATGTATTGAGTAGCGGTCAAATTGGTAATCTTAAATTCTCGCTCAACCTTGGTGATCCCTGATTTTGAAACGGTGTAAGTCGTATGTAAGGCAGTGGAAAACGGAGTTTCTGCTGCTCTAATTGAGCTGACAGATAAAAAAAGACAGAGGGTGAAAAAAAGTTTGCGAAGTTGGTGTAGCACTGTGGTCTATTGTACTAACTCTTCTTCATCTGGGCGAGTTCAACTTTTAGATAGGATCCTGTGTGAGATTTACTATTCTCTGCAATTTGTTCTGGAGTGCCTGTGGCGACAATACAGCCGCCTTGATCGCCACCCTCTGGCCCAAGATCAAGAATCCAGTCAGCATTTTTAATTACGTCTAAATTATGTTCAATAACAATGACAGTATTTTTTTGGGCGACGAGTTTCGTCAAAACATGCAGCAGTTTTTGTACGTCAGCAAAGTGCAAGCCGGTGGTTGGCTCGTCAAGTAAATAAACTATGTGCTGAGTGCTTTTGGTTGAAAGTTCTTTTGCCAGCTTTACCCGCTGCGCTTCACCGCCTGAAAGGGTTGGGGCTGGTTGACCTAGACGCAGATAGCCAAGTCCAACATCACAAAGCGTCTGTAACTTTTGGGCAATTCCCCCGTGCGACTTAAAAAATTGGAAAGCTTCCTCAATACTAAGATCAAGAACGTCCGCAATTGATTTTCCTTTATAAGTAGCTGCAAGAGTTTCTTCGTTGTATCTTTTGCCATGGCAAACATCGCAGGTAACATAAACATCAGGCAGAAACTGCATCTCTATCTTAATCTGCCCGTCGCCGTGGCAAGTCTCGCAGCGCCCACCTTTAACATTAAAACTAAAGCGTCCTGCGGTAAAGCCACGTATTCGTGCTTCTTTTGTTGCTGTAAAGATTTTTCTAATAATGTCAAAGGTTTTGGTGTATGTAGCTGGATTTGATCTTGGTGTTTTGCCAATTGGGCTTTGGTCAATAAGAGTGACGCGCTTGACTTCGGAAGGAATCATCACGCGATCAATTGGTCCAGGCTTAGAGGGATATTTGTATCCCAAGTGGAGCATAAGTTGTGCATATAAAGTGTCGTGCAGCAGCGTTGATTTCCCTGAGCCTGAAACGCCAGTAATGCAGGTTAGAGTATTGAGTGGAAACTCGGCATCGACTGACTTCAAGTTGTGTTGGCTAGCGCCAAAAAGACTGATTTTTGATTTAGTGAAAACTTCATCGTCTGAAACTATGGTTCGAGTTGGCTCAATTCTTTTTCGAGTTACGTCTTTTTTTCGAGATAAATATGCCCCAGTTACTGATTTTGGATTTTTAATTACTTCTTCAGGAGTGCCTTCAGCGATGATGTGGCCGCCGGCTTCTCCGGCTCCAGGCCCAAAATCAACGAGATAATCTGAAGCGAGCATAACATCTCGATCATGTTCGACGACGACGACAGTATTGCCCTTGCCCTGGAGATTCTTTAGAGTTTCAATGAGTCTGCGGTTATCACGCTGGTGTAATCCGATAGTTGGTTCATCAAGAATGTATAGAACTCCGGTTAGACCTGTTCCAATTTGTGAAGCTAATCGAATTCGTTGCGCTTCTCCTCCTGCAAGCGTTGACGCCTCACGATTTAGGGTTAGGTAGTTTAAGCCAACGGCATTAAGAAAATGCAGTCTGGTGATGATTTCTTTAACAATAGAATCGGCGATTAAGAGCTCTTGTTCAGAAAGAATTCCTTTAGCTTGAAGGGACTCTACCCAGCTGATTGCTTCTTCGATTGGAAGCGCGGTCAGTTCGGCGATATTCAGTCCTGAGATTTTTACTCCCAGTGCTTGCTCTTTTAGGCGTTTGCCAAGGCAGTCTGGGCATTGCTGTTTTTGCATGAACTGGCCAATTTCTTTTCGCATGTACTCAGAGTCTGTCTCTGCATATCTGCGCTCGAGATTGTTTATGAAGCCCTCAAATTTTTCCTCAATACTTGTCTCGCTGCCGAAGCGATTGGTGCCACCGACAACATAAACTTTTTTGTCGCCATAAAGGAGGAGATTTTGAACCTCTGGAGTCATGTTTTCAAACTGGGTTTTTCTAAAGTCTATGCCCGCTTCTTTGGCAACCGTTTGAATAAGTCTCGACCACCATGAGTCGCTGCTTAGCACTCTAGCAAATGGAATAATAGCTCCCTCGCTTAAAGTCAGAGATGGAGCGATAATTTTATCTACATCAATTTTCAGAAGATTTCCTAGACCATTGCAAGTAGGGCAAGCGCCTTCTGGAGAGTTGAAGGAAAATAATCTTGGCTCAATTTCGCGGAAAGAAATGCCGCAGTCGCTGCAAGATCGATGTTCTGAGAAGAGAATATCATCAAAGTTTTTAGGTTTTTCTGGAAAAGTAAAAGAGTCATCAAGAATGAAGCTGACAAGTACTTCTCCCTCAGAAATTTTAAGAGAAGTCTCCACTGCTTGGGTGATTCTTTGTTTAAATAGTGTTAGTTCGCTGTCAGATTTAGCCTGCTTGGTTGAGAAAACAAAACGATCCACAACAGCTGAAATGCGATGCTTATTTGTTTTGATTAGAGTGATGTCTTCAAAAAGCTCGAATAATTCGTTATCAATTCTTACGCGGGAAAAACCTTGAGACTGGAGATTTTGCAGTAAGCCTTGGAATTCTCCTTTGCGATTTTTTACGACCGGAGCCAAGATGAGCATACGAACTTGATTCTTTTGGTAGCGAGAAGTCGTAGCATCAAGGATGTGTTCAACAATTTGGTCAAGAGATTGCGATGATATTTCTTTGCCGCAGTTCGGACAAAAAGGATGACCAACTCGCGCATAAAGCAGGCGAAAGTAATCATAGATTTCGGTAATAGTCCCAACTGTTGAGCGTGGGTTGTGAGAGGTAGTTTTTTGATCAATAGAAATAGCCGGCGAAAGTCCCTCAATGTGATCTACATCTGGCTTATGCATGATTCCCAAGAATTGACGTGCATAAGAGCTGAGGCTTTCTACGTAGCGCCTCTGTCCCTCAGCGTAGAGAGTGTCGAAGGCGAGCGAGCTTTTGCCACTGCCCGAAAGACCCGTGAAAACAACTAGTTTATTTTTTGGAATCGAGAGATTAATATCTTTTAAATTGTGTTCGCGAGCGCCAGTGATTTGAATTTCGTCGGGTATTGGTGACATGGTATTTTCTGAAAAAAACGAGGGTCTAGTATATCACTTACTGCTTCGGGGTTTCTAGGGTTTTAATCACGTCGCGGAGTTCAGCTGCGTGTTCAAAGTCCATTAGCTTAACCGCTTGCTGCATTTGACGGCGCAAGTTTTTTGAGAGTTTGACTTTATCTCTTGGAGTCATGCTATCAATATCGACGTGAGTTTCATCATATTTCTTTTGCTCTTCGACTGCCAGATCTCTAACTTTTTTCTGTGAGATCATTGGTTGCTTTATGGCTTTTTGGATGGATTGGGGAGTAATGTTGTGTTTCTGATTGTAGGCAAGCTGAACCTTTCTTCTTCGATCGGTTTCTGTTATGGCAAAAATCATTGATTTAGTCATCATATCTGCGTAGAGAATGACTCTGCCCTTCTCGTGCCGGGCTGCTCGACCCATTGTCTGGATTAGCGCCGTTGATGAGCGCAGAAAACCTTCTTTATCGGCATCTAAGATGGCCACCAATGATACTTCAGGCAGGTCTAAGCCTTCGCGAAGCAAGTTAATGCCAACGATTACGTCATAAGTTCCAAGTCTGAGATCAGCTAGAATCTGAGATCTCTCCAGAGTTTCTATGTCTGAGTGCAGATAAGCGACCTTTGGAAAATCAATCGGGACGCCCTTTAATTTTTTTGAGTTGGAGCTGGCTGCAGCGACAAAAAGATGATCAGGTATTTTGGCAATTTTAAGCGCATCCGGTGGGATGGTTTCGTAATTTCCAATTATCTTTTCTGAGTCCTCTTGAAGTTGTCGTTCCGCAAATGAGTTAACAAGCTTGGAAATCTTTTGGTCATTGTTCAAGTATTCGGTTAGAGCCTCGGCCATTTTTTTGGTCAGGGTCGTGACGAGCACGCGCTCCCCTTGTTTTTTGCGAATCAATATCTCGATCACCAAATCTTCGATTTGATTCTGGCTAGTTCTAAGTTCGATCGAAGGATCGATCAGGCCTGTTGGACGAACTAATTGTTCTGCGATCGAGCCTTCTGCTAGCGAGGTTTCCAAAACAGATGGTGTGGCAGACACATAAAGGTTTTGCTGAGAAACGCCCAAGAACTCATCAAAGGTCAGCGGGCGGTTGTCCAGGGCACTGGGCAGTCTGAAACCATATTTGATCAGAGTTTCTTTTCTGGCTCTATCACCTCGATGCATGCCTTTAATTTGTGGCAAGGTCATGTGGCTCTCATCGACAAATGTCATGAACGAACCGTCTTTTTGATCTTTGACATTTTCGTGGAAGTAATCGATGAGAGTGAAGGGTGGATCGTTTGGCTTGCGGCCATCGAAGTAGCGCGAGTAGTTCTCGATTCCGTTGGTGTATCCAAATTCTTTAATCATGTCGAGATCGTACTGAACTTTTTGTTGTAGTCGGTACGCTTCTAAAGTGAACTCATTTTTTTGCAGATTAAGAACCTGAGCTTTCAGATCGGTTTCAATATTTTTAATGGCCTCGGTTTGATCCTTAATTGCTGCTAAGTAATGGCGAGCGGGATAAATGATAAATCGACGGGGGCCTCCTTTTTGATCTCGGCTGAAATCAACTGTAGCTATAGTGGCTGTTGGAGTAGTAACTGCACCTGAGATGGGATCAATCCAACGAATCGACTCAATTGTTTCTTCTAAAAACTCAATTTTTAGAGCCACGCTTTCGTATGCGGGCCAAATCTGGATCGTGTCACCGCGGACTCTATATGTACCGCGTTTGAGCTCAATATCAGAGCGAATGTACTGGAGATTGGCCAGGTGCAAAAGTAGCGATTTTCTTTGGATGAGCTGTCCCTCGATGAGCTCAAGCACTTGTTTGCCGTAGTCCACAGGAGAGCCAAGGTTGTAGATAGCAGAAACTGAGGAAACAACGATGACGTCTGATCTTGTTAAGAGATTGGTGGTGGTCGCCAGGCGGAGCTTATCGATCTCGTCGTTGATAGTCGCCTCTTTTTCGATGTAGGTATCAGTAGATGGTATGTAAGCTTCTGGCTGGTAGTAGTCATAGTAAGAAACAAAATAGCTAACTGCGTTTTCTGGAAAAAAGTCTCTGAACTCTTGATAGAGTTGGGCCGCAAGGGTTTTGTTGTGGGCGATGATCAGGGTTGGTTTTTGAACTTTTTCTATAACCTTAGCCATAGTGAAGGTTTTGCCAGACCCAGTGACGCCAAGAAGCACTTGATGCTGCTTGCCTTCGGCTATGCCCTTGGCTAGATAATCAATCGCTTCGGGTTGATCTCCTGTCGGTGAAAATGGCGCTTGAAGTTTAAATGGGATTTGTTGCAAAGCAGTCTATTGTACAATAGATGAGTCAGATTTTGTCCTCACTATGAAACTCACCAGCTACAAAACTCCTATTCTGTATCCGAACTCGAATCTACTGGAAATTATTTTTTCAGTAATTCCAACACTTCCGGAAAAATCTGTCCTTTGTATCAGTTCGAAAGCGGTTGCTTTGGCAGAGGGCTCAGTTGAAAAGAAAATCACTGGAACCAGGGAAGAAAAACATGTTTTAGTTGCTCGAGAAGCTGATAGCTACTTGCCAGCCAATCTTTCGGAGTTCGACGTGATGCTGACCATTACCAACGGTATGCTAGCAGTTAATGCTGGTATTGATGAATCAAATGCCAACGATTTGTATGTACTTTGGCCCAAGGATCCTTATGCGTCAGCTGCATGGTACTGGAAAAAGTTGCGTGAGCACTATTCCGTCAAAGAACTTGGGATCGTGATCACGGACAGTAAAACAACCCCTCTTCGCTGGGGAATTATCGGAACTTCAGTTAGCTACTGCGGTTTTCAGGCTTTGTTCGATCGGATTGGAGAGCCTGATATTTTTGGTCGAAAACTAGTGATGACAAAAGAAAATATTGCCGAGGGATTGGCGGTCTCCGCCAACATTGAGATGGGTGAAGGTGCCGATCGGAAACCATTAGTTGTAGTAGAGGACATTCCTCGAATTAACTTTTCTTCTCAACCACCCAGCCAATCAGAGTTGGATTTATTTAATATTGCCCCAGAAGATGACGTCTATGGTCCTCTTCTAACTTCTGTTTCCTGGCAAAAAAATACTAAGTCCTAGTGATTTCGATATCATAAATGTTGGTGCTTATGGCTCCAAATCTGAATTTATAAGCCTCGTCTCCCCTTAAAAAATCGTAGGTTTGCTTATTGTGTTCAATGGCATATCGAATTGTATAGGCGATTAAATTAGAACCAACACTAAGGTCGTCGTGAGTTCCTAAAGAAAAACCAGAGTTGTATAGGGCTAGTGAACCTGGCTCGTCAAAGGCTAGCATGCTAGCAACGCGAGTGTTTTCAACAGAAAGAAAAAACAGTTTGACTCGTTTTTCTATTGCTAAGGCAGGGATAAGTTTTCGGAAAAACATAAGGTGATTGTCATCCCAGAACTCGTTTTTATCATGAGATGATTGTTTGTGAAGAGAAATGAAGTCTTCGATGTCGGTTTCACTTGGATCATCTAAAACAAGATACTCGTGACTGACTGCTTCAAGTTTCCTCTCTTTCCGACGAATTTCGTGGCGTGGTTTTCTGCCAACGGCGCTCAAGTACTCTTCCCAAGTGCTAGGCAAATTTATGATTGGAACGACATCTTGGATTGACTCATTGATATTGCCATTAGCAGCAAAGTGTTTTGGCATGAAGATACGAGTTGCCGAGGCTTCTGGCAAGCTACACCAAAATAACTTTGTCCACTTGATCTGCTCGACAGCTAAGAGCAGTGTGGCGTAGATAGACTCCGTATCTTCAGACTCAGAACCATCGACAAGGACGTCTAGATAATCAGAAACATTCACACAACCGAGAAGGCTGAGCTGAGAACTCCCTGACTCCACATGTACAAAGGTTGGAGCCAAGGCGACTAATTTGCCTTCTTCATTGCGAACGGTGATAAGTATTCTTTTTCCAACTCCCAAAGTTTCCCACCAGACCGATTGAAAAGCAAAAGCTTGAAAAACTGTTTTGGTTAAGCTTTTAGCGTGAAGAATTTTCCATTCTTCTTGCAGATCTGAGATATCATTTGGGTCATCAATAAGTTGAGCAGTGTACATAGAGGTCTGTAGTATACGATACAATTAATAAAGTATGAAAAA
>Ga0051987_10000860_pt1 | contig 16307 bp, 18 predicted proteins | sample CryGey08umfilter_2_FD_58083 | JGI IMG/M metagenome (GOLD analysis project Ga0051987, IMG submission 58083) | Groundwater microbial communities from aquifer in Utah, USA - Crystal Geyser 4/10/14 0.8 um filter | ecosystem: Environmental > Aquatic > Deep subsurface > Groundwater | place: USA: Utah... | reverse complement strand
AATTTTTTCTGAATCTGAGTCTGAAATTTCAATATCAAATTCTTCTTCAATTTGCATAACAAGCTCAACACGTGCAAGACTATCTGCACCAAGATCATCCACTAAATTTGAAGATAGAGTAACTTGATCGGCTTCAACACTAAGTGCTTCAACAACAATTGCTTTTACTTTATCGCTTATATCGCTCATTATTCGCCTTAATAAAATTAACTTTTATTTATTTATACCTTGCTTTGCATCCAAAATACAAGAGAAAAATAAAAAGCGTATTGATCGTTGTGTTTTCTATGTTTGAAGAAGCGGTTGAAGTAACCCCCTTTCTGCGTGAATGTTTACCTGAAAAGGCTTTTGTTATAGTATGTGATGCATAAAGAGGATTAAAAATGCATGAAAAATTATTAGTTTGGTACGATAAAAATAGGCGCATATTACCCTGGCGTGCACTGCCAGGACAGGTTGCAAATCCATATTATGTGTACTTAAGCGAAATTATGTTGCAGCAAACGACAGTACCCACGGTTATTAATTATTTTAATAGATTCATAGAAAAATGGCCCACTATAGAGGCATTTTCAAGTGCATCGCTTGATGATATTTTAATGGAATGGCAAGGTCTTGGTTATTATTCACGGGCAAAAAACCTAAAACTTGCGGTGGAGGAAATGATTGTTCAAAATACATTCCCACAATCCTATATGGCCCTTGTGCGTTATCCAGGTATAGGTTCTTATACATCAAAAGCAATTTCTTCCATTTGTTTTAACGAACATGTCGTGCCGGTTGATGGTAATGTGATTCGTGTGTTTTCAAGGGTATTTAATATTTCTACACCCTTGCCGGCCTTGAAAAAAGATATCGTTTGTAAAACGGAACAGCTAGGTTCGGGAAAACGGGCAGGAGATTTTGCGCAGGCTTTAATGGATTTAGGGTCAGCCATTTGTAAGCCTAAAAATCCAAAGTGTCATGAATGCCCTTTAATGAATGTGTGTGAAGGGTATAAACAAGGTACATGCCACACGCTGCCTGCGCGCTTAGCGAAGCCAAAAAAACCTGTTCGCTACGGCACGGCATATATTATCCAGGGTAATAATCATGTCATCATAGAAAAACGACCAGATAAAGGGTTGCTTGCCAACTTATGGGGCGTTCCAACATCGCCGTGGATTGAATATGATCATCCCCATGAAAAGGCGGCGTGTGCGGCGACCGATAAGGTTGTAAAACATGTGTTTACACATTTTACGCTTTATTTAAAAATTCGCTATATTTCTATACTGCCTTGGGAGTCGTTACACTTAAAACACAATCAAAGGCTTGTTTCTTTAGATGAAGTGCAAGACTATGCGCTGCCAACTTTAATGAAAAAAGTGTTGCAAGAATTGTTGTGTTTTACCGCTGATAACGCCTAAAATATCTGTTTTTGGGCAGAAAGTTTACAAGGATAGGCACAACAAAGTTTATGATTCTGATTGCCTATTTATTATAAAAACATTAACCTAGATTCTATATATTAAAGATAGGGCAGGTAAGCTGTTCTTTAAGCAGATTTTTTGAAAGTTTAATTTTATGGATCTTATTGTTTTAATTGCATTAGCATGTTTTGTACTTTACAGGTTGTGGTCAATTCTTGGTACTAAAACAGGGGTTGAGCGTAAACGCACGCTTATTCTTGATGATTCTGATAACGTGATTGTGATGACAAAAAAACAACATGATGATAACAGCACAGACGTTCAGGAAGAAGAATCTGAACTGCCTGCACATCAAAATCGTTTAGTTGAAGAAATTGTGAAAAATGATCCTGATTTTGATGTGGAATATTTTTTAAAGGGCGCAGAAGCTGCGTATTCAATGATTACAAAGGCATTTGCAAAAGGTAATAAAAAGCGTTTAAAAATGTTATTGTCAGACGACATGTACAAACTGTTTTCTGGATCCATTACCACCCGTGAAAAAGATCAGCTAACGATTGAAACTAAAATAGAAAGTTTTGAAATTGTTGAAATTGATGCTGCTAAAGTTATTGATGTAAAAGATCAAAAAAAGGCTCAGATCACTGTCTTTTTTAAAACAAAGCAAGTTGTCGTGACATATGATCAAAATGAAGAAATTGTAGAAAATGAAGCAAAGACATCTATTTTAAGGCAAGATTATTGGACGTTTGAACGCGCCTTTAATGCAGATTCGCTGCAGTGGACGCTGGTGAATACCAAAACGCGCTAAATTTTTGGTTATTGAATAATATAAGTATAGTTAGGTTTTAATTCAAAGTATTTTTTAACATGATAATGGTTCAGGCTGAAAAAAAATAAAGCTTTTTGGTCTATAATCGTCTAGTATAGGTGTAATAATTGATAAATTTAAGATTTTGATGTCGCATTCAGCTAATAAAAAAGCAGAATTCAAACAGTCACCTTCTGTATCAAATGTAAAAAAAAGTAAATATCTTAATTCTAAATCCGCTTGGTTTATTTTATCTGCAGGGTGGGCGTTTTATGTTTACGAATATTTTTTAAGAGCTTCACCTGGTGTTATGACAGACCAGATTATGGGGCATTTTGGTATAACGGCGGGTGCTTTAGGTATTTTGATTTCTTTCTATTATATGGCTTACGTTCCCTTGCAACTGCCTTGTGGTGTGGTTGTGGACTATTTTGGTCCACGCAAGATTGTTACGTTTTCAGCCTTATTATGTGTGTGTGGTGCTATATTATTTTCACACACAAATAGCCTACTTGTTGCTAAACTAGGCAGATTTTTAATTGGGGCGGGGTCTGCTTGCGCTTACCTAGCCTGTATGAAAATTGCATCTGTTTGGTTTGATAGTTCTAAATTCGCCTTTATTGCTGGTGTTAGCCAAATGTTAGGTGCCCTTGGGGGTATGGTTGGCAACAGCCCACTTGCTTATGTTGTGAATGCCACTTCATGGCAAATAACACTTTTTTATTCTGCTTGTGGTGGTATTGTGATCGCTTTATTCTCTTGGTTTGTGATTCGTGATAGACCGCAAGATCTGCCGGTGAAAAAAAAAGCTGTTAAAACCCATGTTATGCAAGATTTAAAAGCAGTTGTGAATAACAAGCAAAACCTTTTGGTTGCCCTTTATGGATGTTTAACAAACTTAGTTGTCAATGTTTTTGCAGAACTTTGGGGTGTGCCTTTTTTAATGGAGCGTTATAATATTAGTAACGAAGTGGCTGCAGCAGGCACAACAGCTGTTTTTATTGGGTTTGCCACGGGGTGCTTATTAAGTTCTTTATTTGCAGACTATTTCAAAAGCCATGTAAAAATTCTATCGATGTCAGCCCTTAGTATTATGGTTGGTTTCTCGCTGGTTATTTGGGCCGTTATGCCCTTTAATTTAACACTGTTTATTTTGTTTGTGACTTCTGTCTTTGCAGGTATGCAGATTTTATACTTTACAGTTGCAACACGCAATTCGCCAAAAAATGCGGCGGCAACAACAATTGGTTTTATCAATACATTTGTTGTTTTTGGGGGCATGGTGTTTCAGCCGATCCTTGGTTTGGTTTTAGAATTTTTCTGGGATGGATCTGTTAAAGAATCAGGCATTGCTAATTATTCTCTATTTGCATATCAAAGTTCACTATCTATGTTAGTTGTGTGTTCTTTTGTGGCGTTGTGTTTAACCTACTTTATTCGTGAAACTTATAAGACAAGAAGATAATATGATGTCAAAAATCCGTTATATGGAACCAGAACAAACACGCTCATCGTTTAAGCACATTGTAATATGGGCAATGGCTGCTGTTTTTTATTTATATGAAGTCGCTTTACGTGTGGCACCTGCTGGTCTGACAGATCAACTTATGCAGCATTTTAATATCACCTCCACAGGGTTGGGTTTCTTAGTGGGTGCATATTACTGGTCTTATGTTTTAATGCAATTACCTTGTGGTCTTATTCTAGATAAATTTGGTCCACAAAAAGTGATTTCACTCTCAGCGCTTGTGTGTGGTGCCGGCACTATTTTATTTTGTCAGGCAGATACCCTAGTACCTGCAATTTTTGGCCGAATTCTTGTTGGTGTGGGGTCTGCGTGCGCTTTTATTGCAGCACTTAAAGTTGCAACAGATTGGTTTTCACCCAGCCGTTTTGCTTTAATTGCAGGCCTTACAAATATGATGGGAACGTTTGGCGGTAACTTTGCAGGAAGTCCATTATCTTACTTAAGTGAACATTATGGTTGGGTCAATATTTTTACAATTATGGGATTGTCTGGATTTTTCATTGCCTTGCTAGCTTATTTAATTATTGAAGACAAGCCATCTAAATCTTTTAACAATTTTCATAACTTTAAACATATTTTGATTATGTTAAGTATGAATAAACAGATTTGGTTAGCGGGCATTATTGGTGGTATTTTATATCTTCCCTTAACAGCCTTTGCAGAACTTTGGGGCGTACCTTTTTTAACACGCGTATTTGATGGTGATCATTTTATAGGATCGCTAACAACAAACTTGGTATTTATTGGCATGGCTGTTGGTGGCCCAGTATTTGCAATTTTGTCTAACAAAATGAAATCATATAAACGTGTTTTACAACTTACAGCTGTGTTTGCAGGTTGTATCAGCTTGCTTATTGTGTTTTCTCCATTTTTTGATAGAGATTCAGTGCTAAGTTTATTGTTTTTACTGGGGTTTGTCATCGGCGGCCAGGTGCTGGTTTTTTCGCTTGCAAAAGTTAATGTTGAAAGCAGTGCGTATGGTACGGCCATGGGTTTTACCAATGCCATTATTTCTTTTGTTGGTTTATTCTCTCAGGTGTTTATGGGGGTGATTTTAGACTTTGTTTGGGACGGAAGTGTTTCCGAAGTTGGGACACGTATTTATAGTGTAAGCGCGTACCAGTATACGATTATATTTTTGCCCATATTCATGTTGATTTGTATGGTTGTTTTGATGTTCGTTCGTGATAAATATGAAAAAATAGCCGTTTAATGTTGAATGATAAAATCAAAGCGTTACTAAAAAATTATCAACAGCCAGATCTTTGGTTGTTGTTGCTTTTAGGGTTCTCTAGCGGTTTACCATTCTTACTAATTCTATCCACCTTCAGTTACTGGCTAAATGAGCTTAGTTTTACAGAAACAGCTGTTAGCTTATTTACAATTGTAAGTTTGCCATATTGTTTAAAAGCGCTATGGGCGCCTTATGTGGAAAATGTGCGTCTTCCCTTAATTGGGCGCTACTTTAGTGTGAAGAAAAGTTGGGGCATCGTATCTCAATTATTTTTAATTATTTCCCTATTTTATATGGGGAAGGTCTCCCCCGCTGATGCACCTTATCTCTCTGGATGTATTGCTTTGTTTGTGTGTTTGTTTTCTGCAACACAAGATATTGTATTGGATGGTTTGCGCTTAGAACGTTTTAACGACGGTGCTTATGGTGCTGCTGCGTCAATGTCAGGGATTGGTTTTCATCTTGGTAAACTGGCTTCAGGGTCTGGTGCTTTATACCTTGCGCATTGGTACAATTGGGAAAAATCCTACCAATTGATGGCCCTTGGTGTGTTGCCTGGTATTATAGCTTTAATTTTATTTGCAGAAAAAAAAGCTGAAAAAACGTTTGTTACATTACCCGTTAAAAGCCCTTTTCAGGATTCTTTTAAAGCCCTTTTAAAGCAAAAGGGGGTCTTTACCATGATCGCTTTTATTTTAACGTTTAAAATTAGTGATGCTGTTTTACAAGGAACTGCTGCAACATTTTTATATAAAATTGGCCTTAGTAAAATTGAATTTGCTAATTATACCAAATTATATGGCACCATATGGGTGATTGCTGGGGCAAGTATTGGTGGGTTCGTTGTGCAGTGGCTAAATGTTTATACAGCAACAGTGATGGCAGCACTTATACAGGTTTGTGCCTGTCTTATGTTTGCAGTACAGGCGCATATTGGATATGACCCCTTTGTTTTAAGTATTTCCATTGGGTTAGAAAGCTTTTCATCAGGTATTGTGACGTGTACATTAATTGCTATGATATCGCACTTTGTTCAAAAACCATTTAGTACATCGCACTACACAATGCTTTATTCTTTTGGATCTTTAAGCCGTGTTATAGTGTCTGTAAGCTCTGGTTATTTTGCTTATAATTTTGGGTGGTCTATGCTATACTTCACCTTATCATTATTATTTATTCCAATGCTTTTTTTGGTTGTTCGTTTGCAAAAATTGCAGCATGAAACTGCTGGCATAAAAAGCTTTGAAGAACACAAACATAAAGGAACTCTCAATGTCAGTTAAACAGTCTGAACGTGAAAAACGTATGGCACAAGCGTTAAAAGAAAATCTATTAAAACGCAAGTCGCAAATGCAATCACGTGCAGAAGATGAAAAAAATAAAGATGACATAAATAAGAAAAAATCATGAAAATACTTTTCCTTGGCGATGTTTATGGCAGGTCTGGTCGTGATGCTGTTCAAAAGCATCTACCAACATTAAAAGAAAAATTAACACCAGATGTGGTGATTATTAATGTTGAAAATGCTGCGCATGGTTTTGGTGTGACAGCCAAAATTGCAAAAGAAATTTTTGCCATGGGTGCCGATGTGTTAACAACTGGGAATCATGTATGGGATCAAAAAGATATTATTCCTTATAGCAATCAAGAACCGCGATTTATACGCCCTTTAAATTATCCAAAGGGTACGCCCGGTCATGGTGCAGCACGTGTTACCACGCGGAACGGTCAAGATATTTTGGTTGTTAATTTAATGGGGCGTGTCTTTATGGACGCTATTGATGATCCTTTTGCAGCCATTTCGACTTTATTGGAGCGCTTTAAGTTAAAAACAGGAAACTTAGGTGCAATCTTTGTTGATATGCACGCTGAAACAACATCAGAAAAACTTGCTATGGCACATTATTTAGACGGTAAAGTGACAGGTGTTGTGGGAACGCATACGCATATTCCAACAGCAGATGCGCAAATTTTAGATAAAGGCACGGCCATTCAAACAGATGCAGGTATGTGCGGCGATTATAATTCTGTGATTGGTGTAAAACCACATATTCCCATTGCAAGATTTACAAAAAAAATGCCAACAGAAAAATTCACCCCAACAGAAGGAGAAGGGACTGTGTGCGGTACATTCATCGAAACAGATGAAAAAACAGGTTTAGCTAAGAGCATTAGGCCAATTTGTATTGGTCCGCGTTTGCGTGAATCTTTGTAACAATAATGATCGTAAAGTATGGGCTAATTCTTTATATTTTTTATTATAATACTTTGAATGCAAGCATGCCAGGAATAGCGCTTGATAAGACTGAGTCGTCTACCTTTACGATTTGCTTTACCCCTGTTAATGGGCAGAATTTAATAAATTTTAAAATAGATAAACAAAACGGTATGACTTGGTTTGATTTGTTGGCATGCGTTGCCCGCATATTAAAAAACAATCATAATGTTGATGCCCCTATAGACTGTTTAACTGTTTATGGTCTGCACATACCTTTAATACAGGGTGATTTATATTCCGGTCCTGAAGAACAGCTTATAAAGTGTGTTCCTCATACAATGAAAATTATTAATGTCACACAAACTGAACATAATAATAATATTGTACGCAACAAAATTTTAGAGGCTTTTAATAAACAAATTAGTAATTCTAGTAAATAAGTTTAAATATGTATACGCTAGGCTTTATGTAAGGCTACTGTGACACATTTTTCTTTAAGTTTTTTCTGTATTTAATGAAAATGATAATGCCAGCGACAATCACAAATACTGTCAGCACAATAAGGCCAACATTTTTAGATAGCTGTTTAATGATATCGGTATTTTCCATGATGATTTCCCCTAAATAATATCCACCAGCACAACTAATAGAAGCCCAAATAGCAGCAGCTAATATGTTAAGGGGAATAAATTTTTTAATGGGAATATGTGCGGCCCCAATCACCAAAGGGCTTACTGTTCTGATGCCATAAATAAAGCGGCATGTTAAAATGAACCAAACATCAATACGTTTTAAAATAGAAAAAGCTTTGTCAGCTGCCGGTTTAAACCGTGGAAATTTATCAAATAACCCTGGCCCATAGTATCTGCCAATAAGGTAACATGCTTGTTCAGAAAACACAGTTGAAAAGAATGCAACGGTTGCCACGATATAAATATCTAAAAAACCTGCATAAGCTAAGGCGCTGGCTGTTAAGACAATAGATTCACCCTCTATCAATGCGCCTATAAAGACGGCAATATAACCCCAGTCTTTAATAAAATCGACAATAAAATCCATGTTTTAATTCAATATATAAAATAACGTATCTAATATATACCATTTCCTGATTGTCGGCAGCAAGGAAACAATACTGTAAGGGGCGATTAAGTGCAATTTTTTGCATATAGTTAGCGCTACCATAACTTTTTGGGACTTTGGCAACGTATGCTTATAATCGCTAAATTCACGTTCAACACAAATTCTTTTCATAAAAATTGCAACAGGAATCATAAAAATATTTCACGCAGAAAAAAGCCTTTAATATTATTTTCTTTACTGTTTATTAACAGATTCAGCGTTACGCTTAAAATTAGTAAATAAAATGAAAATATATAAATGCGTGTTGCTTTAATAACAGGGGGCATTCGTGGTATTGGTGCTGCGATTGCCGCTCAACTTAAGAATGACGGCTATACAGTTATTGCTAATTATAAAAACAATACAGCGTGTGCAGACAAATTTTCTGCTGAATACGGCATCCCTGTTGCGTGTTTTGATGTATCAGATGCCCTTGCATGCCAAAAAGCTATTGACACATTACAAGAAAAATATGGAACGATAGACACGCTTATTCACAATGCTGGTATTACGCGTGATGGTTTTATGCATAAAAACACACTCAAAGAATGGCAGGATGTTATTAATACTAATTTAAATTCTTGCTATTATGTGGCGCGCCCGTTGATAGAGAAAATGCGTGAAAATAACTTTGGACGAATTGTGATTGTGTCATCTATTAATGCTTTGAAAGGGCAGATAGGGCAAACGAATTATTGTGCTGCAAAAGCAGGTATTATTGGTTTTGCGAAAAGTTTAGCACTAGAAAATGCAAGAAAAGGTATTACAGTAAATGCTATTGCACCTGGTTATATTGATACCGATATGACAAAAGCAATTCCTGAGAAAATTAAAGAATCTATTCTTGATCAAATCCCTATTGGGCGTTTTGGCAAAACAGAAGAAATTGCAAGGGCTGTAGCCTTTTTATGCGATGAATCCTCATCGTTTATAACGGGGGAAACATTAAATATTAATGGGGGCCAATATTTATCTTGATTCCACCGCTACCTTTAGTTGACCGTGCTTCTCTCTCACTGCTAAGATAGAAAAATGGAAAATGCATCAAATATAACAGAAATTGCCATCGTCGTGATGGTTGCGCTGACAGGAGGCCTAGTGCTAGCCCGATTAAAACAGCCCCCAATTTTAGGGTATGTTTTGGCGGGTGTTTTGTTGGGCCCTTCAGGTATGGAGCTTGTACAATCGCGTGAATCGGTAACCACACTTGCTGACCTTGGTATTTTATTACTTTTGTTTGGTCTTGGTATGGAACTGAACTTACGTATTTTTAAAAAAGTTTGGATTGTAACAACCCTTTGTACTATTTTACAAACACTTTTTTCCTTTGTGATTTGCTGGGGGTGTTCATCAATTTTTGGGTGGTCTCTTGGTATGTCTGTTCTGCTAGGGTTTGTGATAGCCCTATCCTCAACGGCTGTTATTGTAAAAACCTTAGAGAGCATGGATTCTGATAAAACAGAGATTGGACAAATAACGATCGGTATTTTAATTGCACAAGATTTGGCCATTATACCCATGATCTTAATATTAAAAAGTCAAAATGCAACTGATACACTCGATATTTCTTTAATTTTCAAATTGCTTGTGGCTGTTGGAATGACCGTTTGGCTGATCCGCTATCTTGGTGCAAGACAGCGTGTTAGAATTCCGCTAACAACAATTATTGCTGGTGAAAAAGAGCTGACGCCAATTGCAAGTTTAACTTTTTGTTTTGCAGCAGCAGCTATATCAGGTTTAATGGATTTATCCACTGCTTATGGTGCTTTTTTAGCAGGTCTTGTTCTGGGCAATACACATGAACGCAATGTCTTGATTGATTCTACAAAACCCATTCAAACGGTTTTGCTAATGGTATTTTTCTTGTCTATTGGTTTGCTTGTCGATGTGCCCTTCATTATAAAAAATATCGGTATGGTGCTTCAGGGGCTTGTTGTCGTGACGGTTATTAAGCTTGTTTTAAATATGAGCATTTTGCATGCTTTGCGTCTACCCTGGGCACAGTCCAGTTTAATTTCAGTTATGCTTGCACAACTGGGTGAGTTTAGCTTTTTGTTAACAGGTATTGCGTTTAAAGAAGGCATTGTGACAGAGTTTGAGCAAAAATTAATTATTTCATTAACTGTTTTGTCGCTTGCGCTAAGTCCATTTTTGATATCTTTTTCAAGATATGTACAAACTAAAAATCAAGGCCTTTCTTTTATGGATGGTCTGAAAAATCTTTTTAAATTTGGCCTGCAACAAAAGAATGAAGAGCAAAAGCTACTGGATCAGGAAGTGCAGGGCATTATAAAATAACTGAATCATGTCAGGTTTAGTTATAATGTTTCATGCTGGGTCATGCGATTGTTTGTCCAAAGGGTGTCACCGTTTAATGATTTTTAGGGTTATGAAACCAGCGCGCAAAGTATTAAATAATAAGATAAATTTTAAGAAAATCTTAATCACCTGTGTGTTGTACTAAAGATAATAAGTCTTTTTAATATGGCGCAAATGTACCTTGTTTTATTTATGTCTGTCTTGTTTATGGCTGGATGTAACCCTTTTTCAGATTATGCGCCAAGTTCTGAAAAGACAATCAATCGTTTTTGGTCAAAGTCCGACCAACAAGGTGTTCCTAAATTGTATTGTTATAACACACTTGGTGAGCATAAATGCGTCGATTCACCAATCCCCAACAAAGAACATTTACTTGTGGGGCAACAGGTTTTGACGACTGAGCATAAAAAGAAAGAATTTTGGGAATTTGTTAATCTGCACCCGCTTTTAGGTATTGATGATGAAACGATGCGACAAGAGTTTGGAAACCCTGCAAACGGCGTATTGGTAGCCCCACCAACAGTGCAGTAGGGGTGTAAATGTGAAACCCCAAGCGCAAGATCTTATGCATCACTTTGTTTCCTGTGGGCTGTTGTCTGATGATCAGCTGAATATTATTTTTGAAGAAGAAAAAAGTAGCACAAAACAAGCAGACCAAATAGGACATGAACTTAGTTTTTACACAAAAGATGCGTGTTTACAACTAAAGGCAAAATTTTATGATTTAGAATATATTGATTTAGCGCACTATGCTGAAAATGGTTTGATATGCACCGATTTGCAAAAGTATAATAATATTTTATTGACGCTGTCTTCTGTTGTATATAACGCTGAAAATAATAAACTATTCATAGCAGTCGAAGACCCCTTAGATATAGTTCTTAAAGATAGCGTCCGTGACGCTATCCATAAATATTTTCCAGAAATTAACAAAATACTTTTTGCATTTGGAAACCTGGATAAGTTAACACCCGCATACCATCAGCAGCAGACAGCTATTCATGTTGATAAAAATGAAATCATTTCAGAATTAGATGCGTTGATTCAAAAAGCGATAGACTATGGTGCTTCCGATATACATATAAAACCAGATAAGAATACAACATGCTTATATTTTCGTGTACACGGTAAACTTGTTTTGCACAAAACGTGGCATAAAAAATTTGAAGCGCGTTTATTAAGCCGGTTAAAAATATTATCAGGCTTAGATATAGCGCAAAGCCGTATGCCACAAAGTGGCCACTATAGCTTTAAATGCCATAATCGCCTTGTAGATTTAAGGGTTTCAACGCATCCAACAATTTATGGTGAAAAACTGGCAATTCGTATATTAGATAGGCATAAGGTGCGTCATGACCTTCAGTTTTTAGGTATAGATAATGATAATTTAAAAATATTGAAGCAGTGTTTAGCTCAAAAACATGGTCTTATGTTGGTATCAGGCGCAACAGGTTCAGGTAAAACAACAACACTTTATGCCTGTTTGGATTACCTAAATAAAAGTGGTCTTAATATTATGACATTAGAAGATCCTGTAGAGTCGTGCCTTAACTACGCATCACAGATGGAAATTTCTAGAGGTGTTGGATACATAGATGGTATTCGATCCATTTTACGTCAAGATCCTGATGTTATTTTGCTTGGCGAAATTCGTGATGAAGATACGGCTAAAATGGCTTTCAGAGCAGCCATGACCGGCCATTTAGTGCTCTCTACAATACATACGCAAGGTTTAGAGGGTATTGTAGCGCGGCTAGATGATTTGGGTGTGAAGGCACATATGGTGAAAGAATTTCTCCTCTGTTCTATGTATCAAGAACTGCAGCCAAAGTATCATGAAAAATGCTACATGAAGGGGTGCCCCGAGTGTTTGGGAACAGGTTTGATCGGTAGGTCGCTTAATTTTCAGTTAAAAGCAGCAGATTTATAACGTGATCCTTTTTGAGTCTTCTATACCTTGTGGTTATATTGTACTTTTTTTTAGGCCCATTAACACGATAAGAAATCGTGAAATCGTTATTTGATTGTATGTTTATGTCAATTGCGTAGCGATCATGTTTACATATGTGGGTATCTTTTAAATCTGTATTATCATCCGCAATATTGAATGTATGTAAGGTTTCCCCCTTGCTATTTATAATGATGATACTGTCTTGTGTGAAGAGGAATGTTTGGTGTTGGTAGCAGGTTTGTTTTTTACCATTTAATGTATAAAAACCATTTTCTTTATAAGACACGTCCCTGCATGTTGTTGAAAAAACTGCAGACCCGGTCATGATAATTTTAGGGTTGGTGACAAAGCGTGTGAAATAAAATGCACCTTGAAAAGTGGTTTTGGCTAATAGTAATTGCTTTTTTTTCATATAATTCGTTAGCATAGCTGATTTTGTTGAAACAAAGTTAGCACCATAAAATATACGTGCCCGTCTTAATAGATTATTAACGTTTAGATGATATCTTAATAATTGAGGGTTGTTGACTCGGAGGTAGAGATGTAATGTTGAGACATCTTGGCGACAATCATACCCATACAAAAAGATATGGGAATAACACCCTCGAACCTATTACATGTTTATAAAACTCAGATATCGAGTTCAGTATACATGCTCTGTGCAGGATTTTATAGTCTAGCACCGTATCTTTATTAACTTTTTTTAAGAGTTTTTGAGAAACGGGGTGATTGTAGCTTTGTGGTGGAGGTGGCGGTGGCTTTTAATTTTGTGGGAATCACGGTGGCCCATCAGACAAGAACTATACGTAAAAAAGGGGATCAATACCCTTCGGTTCTCCTAGGGAAAAATTTCAGTATCACTACAATCTTCGTAAATTCAGTGTACATGTGTTTAACAAGCGTCAGCCGTACATGTGACGCTATCTAAATCAGATTGAATTTTGTTTAACAATACATCTACACTTTTAAAGTTTTTTGCATCAATAATATCACCAGAACAGAACCTGCCTTTTGAGAAGGGCAGGGGGATCATGAACTGATCCCAAGATCTTAGTTTTTTATGCTTTTTGACACTGTATGCTATTGGAACAATGATCGCTTTTGATAAATATGCAAGTTGTGCAACACCAAGACTTGCCACTTGATTAGGCCCTTTTGGGCCGTCAGGTGTAATGCCAATAACGCCACCTTTTTTAAGCTTTCTAATAATTTGAAGGGCGGCTTTATCACCGCCCCGTGTTGAAGACCCATATATAGAATCTACCTTAAAGTGCTTTAATACCTTGCTGATAAGCAGGCCGTCAGAATGGCTGGAAAGTAATACCGATGTGTTGCGTTCAAAATGCCAAAAACTGGGTATCATTAGTAAACGTTGATGCCAGCAACAAACGATAACGGGCCGATTTGATGTTAGGGCTGTATTTAAAATTTCCAAATTAATAAAATTCCACTGTGTTGTTTTATAAATGAATTTAATAAACTTGGCACCTAAATAAGCAATTATATTTTGTGTTATCGTGTGCTTTATTATTTTCTTAAACATGTAAGTATGCGTAAAGGCTTAATGGTTAAAGAGTAGCAATCTAAAGTGTGTATAACAACTAATAAGTTGTTTTCAAATCGCGTGGTGAAACATGTTCTGTGTGTGTTAGAAAGTAGTGCATTTTACGAAGGGCGCGTTTTGATAGTTGCCGCGATCTTTCACGTGATATGCCCAATTTTTTCCCAACTTCTGAGAGGTTCATGCCTGGGTCTTTTAAGTAAACATGTTCTATGATGTAGCGGTCTCTCTCACTTAATATATTTAGGGCGCTGTATAATGTTTTGTTAATAACACCTTGTATTTCACTTTGAGAGCATTTTTCTTCTTGTGTCGTGTCTGTATCAGGAATAAAATCTTCTAATGTTTCTTTATTTCTGCCATCTGCATTTTTAACGATGGCGTTTAGGGATAAATCAGCTGCATTTAGCCTTTTTTCCATTTCAGAGACTTCATTGGTAGAAATTTCTAGAGTGTCTGCTATTTCTTGCGCTTGATGCTCTTCCAAGTGGTCTGTTGTGATGCTAAATAATTGCGTTTTTAAACGATCTAAATTGAAAAAAAGCTGTTTGTTGTTTGTGGTCATGCCCATACGTACTATAGACCAATTTTGTAGAATATATTTTTGCTGAGACGCCTTTATCCACCATCTTGCGTAGGTTGAAAAGCGTGCATTATGGTGCTCTTTAGGGTTAAATTTTTCAGCTGCAGTAATCAGACCAATATTGCCTTCTTGTATAAGATCAGCAATGGGAATACCATATCTTTTAAGTTTGCAAGCCATGCCAACAACTAACCGTGTATAAGCCTTTATTAAGGTGTGTAGGGCATCCTCATTACGGTATTCCCGCCATTCTTTTGCTAAATGCTCCTCTTCATTTTTAGACAGCATTTTAAAGTGCATGAATTTATGAACATATGTTTGGTCAAGATCTTTGGCGTCAAAAAACATGCATACCTATAATTGCAATGATGCCTTATCGTACACTTGAAAATCTTAATGTTTCGTTAATGCTGCTATATCTACTTCATCTTAAAAAGGGGTGAAGACTTTGCACGCGGCTTAGGTTGCGGGTCATAGTAATTGTGGTGTCTATTCCAATTAGGGTGGATAAAAGCGCTCTTTTTTTCTTATGAACACTAATTAAGTTTAGTATCTTTTGATTAAAGAATAGCTTTGATATCCTACAGTTCGTCACGTTCCTCGTTTCATGATGCTGATGGTCTGGTTATCTATAGTTTTGTTATAAATATCCATAATAAAATGCCGCTACCAAATAAAATTCTGTAGATGCCAAAAATAGAAAATCCAATGCGATCTATAAATTTATTTATGATAAAGAGCGTTGTCATACCTAAAATAAAAGTTGTTAAAACGACTGTTGCTAATGTTTTGTTTACAAATACTGTCCCGCATTGATAAGCGTCATACCCCATAAGGACAGAGGCACCTAAGACAACAGGAATAGACAGCAACATTGAAAAATGAAAAGAAGCAAGGCGAGATATACCCAACATACGCGCAGCAGTAATTGTTGTGCCTAGACGGCTACCACCTGGAAAAAAAGCTAACAATTGACTTAGGCCAATTAAAATAGCACGTTTTTTTGTCATTGTATCATGTTCTAAGGCAGTGTAATGGTCAATAAAGGCTAGTAGGCCGCCAAATGTGATGCTGCTACAGGCAATAATTAATAGGTTGTCTTGAATGTGCGCAAGGTAGGGTTTTATGAAGAATCCAACTATAATGGCGGGCATAGTTGCAATTAACAGGCAAAGGGCCATGTTGAAATCATTGTTATTGCGTTTGTTTGGACAAAAGCTGCCCCGAATAAAGGCCAGCACCAAAACGATAATATCTTTGACGTAAAACGCTGTGATAGATAATAATGTGCCAATATGTAGACCAACATATAAAGAGGCGTCATGTTTTTCAATACTAAACCACTGGTTGACCATCATCATGTGTGCTGAGGAACTAACGGGCAAAAATTCTGTAATACCTTGGGCAAGGCAAAGGAATAATAAATAATACGTCATTAAACAATCTTTAAAAATATGATATGATTAAAATTAAGCTTAAATCATTGTAACCCGTTTTTTTAAAATAGACTATGCGCATTCTTTATCACTATACACTTTGTCCATTTTCAAGAAAAATACGTCATTTAATG
>Ga0051987_10000857_pt1 | contig 16315 bp, 14 predicted proteins | sample CryGey08umfilter_2_FD_58083 | JGI IMG/M metagenome (GOLD analysis project Ga0051987, IMG submission 58083) | Groundwater microbial communities from aquifer in Utah, USA - Crystal Geyser 4/10/14 0.8 um filter | ecosystem: Environmental > Aquatic > Deep subsurface > Groundwater | place: USA: Utah... | reverse complement strand
ATCATTCGCAAGCCCCATAATAATACCACGTTTACCTTCCATAATTTTTACTGACATTTTGCTCGTCTTCTTAATAGTTATGAGCTAAGGTTAAAGTATAATTCTTTAGGGTTTCAAGTAAAAATGGAAAAAAAATCTAATCCCGCTAAAAAAAAAGCAGCCAAAAAAATGGAAAACAGCCCAGCCGCTAAAGCAAAACCGGCAAAAATGGCGCCTCCAGTTGTTGAAAAATTAATTAGTGTAATGCCTGAATCAGAAACTGTTAATGTGGAGCAAGTAAATACATTTAACGATTATGCAGGTGACCCGTGGGATGAAAGCGGTTCCCTAAAGCCCCTGCATCAACTAAACCCAATAAGGTTGGGCTTTATTAAAGACCACTTAACGCGCATTAAAAAATTAGATGGTGACGCAGGACAACTTTATAAAGGCCTAAATATATTAGATGTTGGCTGTGGGCCAGGGATACTATCCGAACCTTTGGCGCGCCTTGGCGCAAACGTTACAGGAATTGATGCCAGTGATCAATTCCTAAAGGCTGCGCAAGAGCATGCCCAAAAACAAGATTTATCAATTGATTACCAGTTAGCAAGTATTGAAGATATAGCAAAAAAAAGTAAAAAATATGATGTTGTCTGCGCACTTGAAGTTGTTGAACATGTTGATAATGTGGATCGTTTTTTACAAAGCTGTATGAATAGTTTAAAAGATGATGGCGTCTTATTTGTTTCCACATTAAACCGAACGTTTATGTCTTATTTAAAAGCAATTATATTTGCAGAAAATATATTAAAATGGGTGCCAACTGGTACACATGATTGGAAAAGATTTTTAACACCTGCAGAAATAGCATCTATTCTGCGCGAGAATGATTTTTATTTTACAGATTTAAAAGGAATCGATTTTCATCCATTAAAACAACAATGGCATTTAACAACTTCTTTAAGTACAAATTATATTGGATGTGCTGTTAAGCGTTAATTGAGATTTATCTTGAAATGATGTCATATTGTGTTCCAGATCGTATGCACTGTGTTTCGTGCAAGATCTTGAACACACTTTCTTTAAGTTATTCATTTGTATCTATGCAGAAAATCTGGGGTATATTCCTGATGGTACAGGAAGATTTGTGCCCGATAGTAGCCTTGTATTTAGCGCATCTATGCCCCGCTTGTTTTGATCAATAGCTAGATAATCTAATATTTTAGCAGATCCAACTGGTAAAAAACATTGTGTCATCAAAGCAATTTTTCGAATAATTTCGCACAGCGTGTATAGTACTGTGTTCATGCGATCTGTGTCTGTTTTTTGTAAATTCCAGGGTTTTTCTTGATCAACATAAGCATTGCAATCAAAAATAATTTTCCATAAATCATCGGCGTATGTATGAAACTTTAAGTCATCTATATAGTGGGTTAATGTAGGAACTATTTTTTCAACACTATTCATTAAATCGATATCTATTTTTTGTAAATTGCCAACTTCAGGCACCTTAGCACCTGCATTTTTTTGAACAAAAGATAAGACACGCTGTACTAAATTCCCATAAGCGTTAGCAAGTTCTGCATTTGTGCGGTTTAAGAATGATGCATGTGAAAAATTTCCGTCTTGACCAAAAGGCATTTCGCGAAGTACAAAATTACGTACAGAATCTATCCCATACGCATCTGTTAGTGTTATTGGATCTACTGTATTGCCAAGGGATTTTGACATTTTTTCCCCCTCCACTGTCCACCATCCATGGGCATAGATTTGTTTTGGAAGTGGCAGGTCTGCTGCCATTAAAAAGGCTGGCCAATAAACGGCATGGAAGCGTAAAATATCTTTTCCAACAACATGAATAGCTTGTGAAAAACGTTCTTCATCAAAGTTATCTGGATACCCAATACCCGTTAAATAGTTTGTGAGGGCATCAATCCAAACATACATGACATGTTCTTTTCCATGATTAGTATTTTCAGGTAGTGGTATGCCCCACTCAAAACTGCTACGTGATATTGATAAATCGTGAAGGCCCGACTTTACGAAAGAAAACACTTCATTCCTGCGTGATTGTGGCTGAATAAAATTTGGATTACTTTCATATAAAGCAATTAATTTATCTTGAAAAGCTGACAGTTTAAAAAAATAGCTTTGTTCAACTACCCATGTAACTTCTGCACCTGTTGGCGCTTTACCTTCAACAAGTTCGGCCTCTTTATAAAAGGCTTCATCACGAACGGCGTACCAGCCAGCATACTCTCCAGGATAAATGTAGCCATTTTGAACAAGCTTAGTCCATAAATGTTGAGCTGCTTTCTTATGGCGTTCTTCTGTTGTTCGAATAAAATCATCATTTGTAATTGTTAAATGATTCATCATATTCTTAAAAGTTAAAGAAACATCATCCACAAAATTCTTTGGATTTTTTTTTGCTTTTTCTGCAGCTTGTTGAATTTTTTGGCCGTGTTCATCTGTACCAGTTAAGAAAAAAGTGTCGTGACCAGAAAAACGCTGAAACCGGGCCCAAACATCGCATGCAATCGTGGTGTAGGCGGAACCAAGGTGGGGCTTATCGTTTACGTAATAAATAGGCGTCGTGATATACTTTTTCATATAATATATACTTCATTAAATCTGTGCATTTTATTATGCATCATTTGTTGTTGTATCAGCAATTTTTTTAAAACATTTTATATAGTTTGCAGCTTTGAAACCAGCGTATCAAGTTGTTCATACGTATCAAATGAAAGCTTGATTTGCCCACCACGCTTACTAATGTTAATTTTTGTTGGCAAGTTAAGCGCGCCTTCAATGATTTCCTGCACCACTATAATATCTGGATCAACAGTTTCTTGGCCTAAAGTATTTTTCTGTGTACGTGTTGTTTTCTCTTTTCTTCTTGTTTCTGCTTCTCTAACAGATAGTTTCTCGTTTAATATTTGTTGAACAAGTTCTTCTATATTAGGTGATCCAATAAGCGTTCTAGCATGCCCAGCACTTAATTTTCCATTTCTAATTAAGTCTTTTACATAGTCTGGAAGGGTTGTTAACCGTAAAAGATTGGCTACATAACTTCTGCTTTTGCTAACTGACAGTGCTACTTCTTCTTGTGTTTTGCCGAAATCATCCACAAGTTTTTTTAGTGATTCTGCTTCTTCAATGGCGTTTAGATCATCGCGTTGTAGGTTTTCGATTAACCCAACTTCTAAAGCCTCTTCATCGTCACACTCTACAATTATAATTGGTACATTCTTTAAACCAGCTTCTTTCGATGCGCGCCAACGCCGTTCACCGGCTATAATTTCAAATGAATCTTCTGTTAACGATCGAACAAGAATTGGTTGTAAAACACCTTTTTGACGAATTGATTCTATTAAATGTGCCATGTTTTCAGAATCAAAACGTTGTCGTGGCTGCATTTTGCCGGGTTGTAACTGCTGTATTTCTGCCGTTGCTAGCTGTGAACCCATTGCTGCTGTAAGTTCTTCAGTATAATCTAAGTCGCCAAGTAGAGCGGCGAGCCCTTTTCCTAAAGGAGTTCCTGTTGTGCTCATGCTGCTATTCTTTCTTTTTCTTGTTGTAATATTTCTTTTGCAAGTCCCATATATGCTTTTGATCCTGTTGAATGAACGTCGTATAATAACACAGGCTTCCCGTGGGATGGCGCCTCTGATACGCGTACATTTCTAGGGATAACCGTTTGAAATACTTTGTTTTTCAGGTGTTTCCTAACATCCTTAGCAACCTGAGCGCAAAGGCCACTTCTTTTGTCAAACATCGTTAGAACAACACCGAATAGTTTTAAACTATTATTAAAGTTAGCTCTAACTTTTTGTATAGAATTGAGGAGATAACTTAACCCTTCTAAGGCATAGTATTCGCATTGCAGTGGTACTAAAACTGAATCTGCACAAACGAGTGCATTTAATGTAAGAAGCCCCATTGATGGTGGACAATCTATAAAAATATAATCAAACATATTTTTATAAGGTTCTATCATTTTTCTTAAACAATGTTCACGCTCATGCTTATCTACAAGTTCAATCTCAGCACCAATAAGTTCTATAGATGAGGGTATAATTGAAAGCCCTGGAACGATTGATTGCATGATGGCTTCGCCAACAGTGCATCCATCTATTAACAGATGGTATGAGGTGAATTTACGCTCGCCCCTAGATATGCCAAGGCCTGTAGAAGCATTTGCTTGTGGATCAAGATCAATTAAAAGGACTTTTTTATCTGCAGCAGCAAGTGCTGTTGCAATGTTTACTGATGTTGTGGTTTTCCCAACACCACCTTTTTGGTTGGCAATGACAATAATTTTTGACATTATGTGCTTTTCCGTTTCAAATTTGTTACTTTAATAATATAACCATCTCCTGTAATGCTATTATATATTTGAGAATCAAACAACCATTCTTTTTTTGCTTTCACTATTTCATTTTCCAGGGTTTTACCTTTTAAAAATATACCGACTGTTTCACGTGAAACATTTTCCATGTAAGAGAGTAAGTTTTCAAGAGATGTCAGGGCTCTAGCCGTGACAGTAACAGGTTCATTGAAGTTAGTATTTTCAATTCTATCTGATATTACATGTGCATTTAATTTTAAGCTGTTAATACTTTGCTTTAAGAATGTTGTTTTCTTTAAAGTTGACTCTACCATAGTCACATTATATCCCATAATTGATAATGGTATACCAGGGATTCCCGCACCACTACCAATATCAATTATTCTTACAACTTTATCTATAAGTTCGCAAAGCTGAATGCTGTCGATCATGTGCCTTTGATAAAATTCATCCCAATTAGAGATTTTCATCAGGGAAATTGATTTATTCCACCGATACAACAACTCGTAATATGATTTGAAACTGTCAATTGTTTCACGTGAAACAATTGGGGGCGTTAAGGATTTATTTACTTTTAATGGCATAAAATAAGAATAGAGAAGAGGTATCATGAACAAAGTAACATATAATTTAAATGAATTCCATGCAAAAGATGTTCACATGCATAGTAAGATTTTGGACTTCATAAATTCGGAATATGATTTAGGAGCAGATGCCCTAGATTCAATGCGTCATATATTGCATAATGTTGGTGTGCGAGACATGGATCAATGCCTTGAGCATCTAAAAATTATCAGCAATCCAAAATATTATCCATTTACAAATAAAAATGTTATGGAAAATATATTGCATGATGGCGGGTTAAGTATGCGAGAAGGATTTCAAAAGTGGATTAAAGATGTTCAGGAAAATAAAATTCCAACACTTAGCAAAATCCAAAATAATTACCTTGGCGATAATTTAGCCCCCTCAAAAGGTGATGTTATTTATGAAAATCATATTATTGAACTCATTCACTATAAACCACTTTGTCGTGATATATATAAAGAGCCCTTACTAATCTCCCCACCTTGGATCAATAAATACTACATCTTAGACATAAATAAGGAGCAATCTTTTATACAGTACTGTCTTAAGGAAGGAATTGATGTTTTTATTATCTCCTGGAAAAGTGCTACTTACATTGATATAGATATTGGGTTAGAGGACTATATTATAAAGGGTGTAGAAAAAAGTGTTTCTATAATTAATAAGCCCCTACATCTATTAGGATTCTGTGTTGGTGGTCTTGCAGCACTTATTGCATCAATAAGAAATAATCATACACAAATAAAGTCACTATCACTTTTAGCGACACCTGTCGATTTTTCACACTTACATCAAATGAAACAATTTATAACAAACGAAAATTTTTCTTTATATGTAGATAAGATAATGTCAAAGGGCTATCAATCTGGAGATGATCTGTTTAAAATGTTTTGTTTACTAAAATCAGAAAGTCTTATTTTTAAAAATATGGTTGATCAATACTACTTAAATAAAGAACCTATTGAAAATGATATTTTATATTGGAATATGGATTCAATTAATATTCCAGCAAAACTTCATTTAGAATATTTAGAAAAATTCTTGCTAAAAAATCAACTAATTCAAGGCCAATACTCTATAGAACAAAAAAAAATAAATATAAATAATTTAACGCTTCCAACTTTTGTTGTGGCAACTGAAAAGGATCATATCGTACCCCCTGCTTCGGCTTTAGCGCTCAGAACAAATGGAAATAATGTGGAATATATTCTTGGTGGGTCGGGTCACATTGCTGGCATCATTAATCCACCCACACAAAATAAATATCATTTTTCAACATATTGTCATGAAAAACAGGAAATTGTTAAGCACGATGGGTCTTGGTGGGGAAATTGGTCTTCATGGATAGTAAAAAAAATGGGTGGTAAACATTTGGCACAAAAAAATGACACATTTGAAACGCTTCGACCTGCCCCTGGAAAATATGCCATGAATCAAATAAACTTAAACAAATATTCTTGATAAATTTTAAGTATTTCTTAAGGGTATGAACTGTAAAATAAAGATAGAATAAAATCTTTTTACTTTTAAAATATGTACTATATTGGATTAATTATTGTTACCTTATCCATTGGTGTAGGTTATGTTTGCATGGGCGGAAACCTTGCTGTTTTGTGGCAACCTTTTGAATATTTAATAATTCTAGGAAGTGGAATTGGGGCTTTTCTATCTGCTAATAGAATGAATTTTATTAAAAAAATTATGCGCGCAATGACCAGTGCTATGGCAGATAAATGCTTGCAGAAAAAAGAGTATTTAGAACTTTTAGGTGTTTTATACTCAATATTTAAGCTTTCACGAACAAAAAGTATGATCGCTATAGAAGTACATATTGAATCCCCACATGAAAGTAGTATTTTTCAAAAATATCCCACGTTCTTAAATAACCATATTGCCGTTGATTTATTTTGTGATTATATTCGTATGATTAGTATGGGTGTTGAAGATCCAATGATCATTGATGATATGATGCGCGATGAAGTAGAGGCTATTCAACATGAAAACATGCAAAAGGCGGCGGCAATGAATATACTGGCAGATAGTATGCCCGCCCTAGGTATTGTTGCAGCTGTATTAGGTGTTATCAAAACAATGGGCTCTATTGATAAGCCGCCTGAAATTTTAGGGGGTTTAATTGGTGGTGCCTTGGTTGGAACCTTTTTTGGCATCTTAACGTCTTACGGGATGATTGCGCCAACAGCTGCACGTATGGCGCAAATTATAGAACTTGACAATAAATATTACGATTGTATTAAGGCCGGTATTGTTGGCTTTATGAATAAGTTACCACCAATCATTGCAGCTGAATCTGCTAGAAAATGTATTGAACATGAGTTTAGGCCAACCTATATAGAAATGGAAGAAACACTCAATGCAATCGAATTGTAAAGGTTGATCGTGACAGATAAACAAGAAATAAAAATTGTTAAGAAAATCTTTAAAAAAGTTGGGCATGCACATCATGGTGGTGCCTGGAAGATTGCCTATGCAGATTTTGTAACAGCGATGATGGCATTTTTTATGCTGATGTGGCTCATTAATACCGTGACTGTTGAACAAAAAAAAGGTATTGCAGACTATTTTACACCGAATTTTACAAAAATTGATGATGGCGAGCCAACAGATGAAGTGTTATCAGTAAAAGATGCAATAGAAGAAGAAATGTCTTTAGCAGGCAATATACCATTAAAGAAGATGAAGTCAACAATAGAAAAGTTTATTTTAGAGAATAAACTTTTAAAGTCTATGATGCAGCATATTCATCTTGAATTAACGCCCACTGGGCTAAATATTAACATTGTTGATACTGATGGGCGATCCATGTTTGTACCTGGGGGTGTTGAAATGTTAGGATCAATGAAAGATTTATTAAAAGAAATTTCAATCATCATAAACGGAACAGTAAATAAGATAAGTATTACTGGCCATACTGATGCTGTGCAATACACAAATACAAAAGATTATTCAAATTGGGAACTGTCTGCAGATCGCGCAAATGCAACGCGTAAAAGACTAGAAAAAAATGGTGTTAATGCAGGGCGCATGTATTTTATTCGTGGGCAGGAATCTAAAGAATTATTTGATGATAAAAATCCCACCTCTTCAAAAAATAGACGTATTACGATAACGCTTTTAAAATGATATTATAAATGTGTATTGATTTAATTAAGTGTAGCCTATGTTTTTAAGATCAAAAATAATGTCTTTATCTATCTGTGGTTTCTTATGTGTTAACCCTGGATTTTGTGATGAAAATAAATTTGTAAAATGTGAAAATATATTCAGCAAAACGGCAGATGCAATTAATAAAGCATCTAAATCTGTTGTCAATTTACATGTAAGTCAAACCAATAAACACGATCTTTTTAACCCTTTTATGGGCGACCCAACATTTCAGTTCTTTTTTGGAAACCGCATGCAACCCCCACAAGTTAGTATGGGCAGCGGGTCAGGTGTTATCGTAAATGCTAAGGGTCTTGTTGCTACCTGTGCCCACGTTGTGAAAGACGCTGAAAAAATTCTTGTTAAATTGAACGATGGTCGTGAATTTGAAGCCACAATATTGTATCAAGATTCTTATCAAGATATTGCGCTTTTAGCGATTAAAACAACATCATCAGAAGAATTCCCTGTAGCACAATTAGGGGATTCAGATGATTTAGTAATAGCAGAGCCCGTGTATGCCGTTGGTAATGCTTTTGGTATTGGTCAATCTATTACAGGCGGTATTATTTCTGCATTCAATCGGGTGCTTGACGGTGATGTGGTGATGCAAATAGATGCTGCCGTGAATCCAGGAAACTCTGGTGGGGGGCTTTTTAATCAGCATGGGCAATATGTTGGAATGCCCAATGCTATTGTTACAAAAACTGGTGCTAGTCACGGTGTGGGGTTTGCGAAACCCATTCGTTTAATTAAATCAATCATTTATCAAGTGGAAAATAATATTCAGCACAAACCAGTTTGGGTTGGTATTTCTGGTCAAGATTTTTCATATAATATAGCAAAAGCTTTGGATGGATTTAAAATTAAGGAGTACCAAGGCGGCGTGATGGTTTTAACCGTTCATGAGAAAAGCCCCTTTGCAAATAAAATAAAACCTAAGGACGTTATTTTATCTGTTAATAATTATCCTGTTGATAATGTGGCGATTTTTGACTTTCGTGTAAAAACAACAAATCTAAATGATGACATCACACTAATTATTTGGAGACAAAATAGTGGCATCCAAAAAATAACAGAAAAACTGCCTTCTGTTCCTGAATCTGAGCGGGTAACAGCCATAGAAATTAAAGGGGATAACTTGTTAAGTGGCTATGTGATAACAGATGTTACAGATTTTTTAATAGGCAGTAAAAACTTGCCACATTCATTAAAAGGGAAGACGATTATCCTTAAAACACCTGAACAGTACAGCCAAAAACAAATAGGTTTCGCACGGTACATACAGGAATATGATGAAATTATTAAAATTAATGGAAAAGAAATATCAAAGGCGCAACAAGTAGTGGAAGCTGCTGAAAAAGGCTTAATTTCTATTACAATGCGCCGTGGCAACCAAGTTATGCAATTTAGCCAAAACGGCTAATTCTTCTAAGTTACAGACTGCTGGTTTTGATAAATAGGTGTTAATGCAAATTAATGCCTACTTTTTTTGGTTGTCTTATGAATGTTTTTAAAACATGTGCAGCGGTAAAAACACAGGTATTTTGGCATTTATGATCAGCTGTAACAGAACCCGCGTCCGTATAAAGTCCAATAAACTATTAAAATTCTAATCAATATTTTGACATTTTGTTTATATATGTTAAGTTGTCCTTGTATAGATTTCCCTATACGTCAATAAGTAAACAGGAGAAGAATAATGGTAAAATTATTATCACTTTTATGCGTATTAACTACTGGTGTTGTTTTTGCACAAGTACCTGCACAAGAACCATGTGCTGAAACGCAATCATCCATTAATGCTGGATAATTAGTTTAACGCTAATCTTCATGTTTTTAAGGCCCACGAAATTATTTTTTGTGGGCTTTGTTTTTTTTGGCACCTATTTAGATTTTGGGATTATTAGGTATAAAAAATTACATAAATTTTAATCGCTGCAAAAATTTAAAATAGCCTCACACCTTCTTAATCTGCAGAAATAAGACATTTTTCTTCTGTTTTATGGTGAAATGGATTATACTAATTACAATTGCTTTCTTTATAAATTATGACTGGGCGACATCTCGGCATAATGGTTTTAAAGATCGTGTATGGAAAACTTTTTATATAAAGGAAAAATGATGTCGATTACTACAGAAGAAAAAGCAAAAGTTATTAAAGCGTATGCAATTAATGCAAATGATACAGGTTCACCTGAAGTTCAGGTTGCTATTATGACAACACGTATTAAAAACTTAACAGCACACATGAATGATCATAAAAAAGATTTTCACTCACGTCACGGACTGTTAAAATTGGTTAGCCAACGTCGTAAACTTTTAAGCTATTTAAATCGTGAAAGCGTTGAGCGTTATCAAAATTTAATTAAACGTCTAGAATTACGCCGTTAATTATTAAAAGAGATTATTATATTGCAATTATTAACCTTAGGTCATAACGTGTTTTTTATTGAACCAAAAGGATGTTTTGCAATAAATTTGAGGGCCGCTATCTAGTGTGCCCTTTTTTTACAGGAAAAGAGAAAGAATGTTTGAAGTTAAGACAAAAGAAATTTCATTAGGCAATAAAAAGTTATCCTTCGAGACAGGCCGTATTGCACGCCAAGCTGACGGATCTGTTATGGTTCGTTATGGTGACGCACAAATTTTATGTACAGCCGTTGGTGCAAAACAAGCAAAACCAGGGACAGATTTTTTCCCACTTTCAGTACATTATATTGAAAAAATGTATGCTGCAGGCCGTATTCCGGGTGGTTATATTAAACGTGAAACAAAACCATCTGAAAGTGAAGTCTTAACCTCACGTTTGATCGACAGACCTATTCGCCCACTTTTTCCTGCTGGTTATTACAATGAAGTGCAAATTGTTTGTACAGTCATGTCTTCCGATGGCGAATCTGATCTTTGTATTGCTGCTATGGCTGGTGCATCTGCTGCACTAAGCATTTCTGGAATGCCTTTTGCAGGACCTGTTGCCTGTAGTCGCGTTGGGTATATTGACGGTGAATATATTTTAAACCCAACACCTGAACAGCAAGAAAAATCTAGCCTTGATTTGGTTGTTGCTGGTACAAAAGAAGGTGTTTTAATGGTTGAATCTGAAGCCGATGAGCTTTCAGAGGAAATTATGCTTGGCGCTGTGGAATTTGGTAAAAAAGCATATCTGCCAATTATCGATATGATTGAAAAGCTTGCAAAAGAAGTTGGCAAAGAAGCTTGGGCTGTTGAAGATAATAGTAAAGCCAAAGAAGAACTTCTTAAAGATTGTAAAGCACTATGCGAGAAAGATCTAAAAGCTGCTTATGCACTTCAAGATAAGCAAGAACGTACACAAGCGATTAAAGATATTAAAGCTAAAACGACAGATGCAATTTTGGAAAAAAATCCAGATACAAATTCTGTACTATTAGCAGGTGCTTTAAAAGGCATGGAAGCTGATATTCTTCGTTTAGATATTTTAAAAAGCAAGAAACGTATTGATGGCCGTGGATTAAGTGATGTTCGTAAAATAATACCTGAAGTAGGTGTTTTAACGCGTGCACACGGTAGTGCTTTATTTACACGTGGAGAAACGCAAGCAATGGTCGCCATTACTTTAGGAACTGCGCAAGATGAACAAACCGTGGATTCTTTATTTGGTGAAAGTAAGCAACGTTTTATGCTGAACTATAACTTCCCTCCTTACTCCGTTGGTGAATGTGGACGTTTAGGTGCACCTGGTCGTCGTGAAATTGGTCATGGAAAACTTGCTATGCGGGCGCTTAATGCTATGTTGCCAACACGTGAAGAATTTGGATACTCTATACGCGCTGTATCTGAAATTACAGAATCTAATGGTTCATCTTCTATGGCAACTGTTTGCGGAACATCCCTTGCGTTAATGGATTGCGGTGTACCTATGAAAAAACCAGTTGCTGGTATTGCAATGGGTTTGATTAAAGAAAAAGAAGATTTTGCTGTTTTAACAGATATTTTGGGTGATGAAGATTACCTTGGTGATATGGATTTTAAGGTTGCTGGTACTAATGAGGGCGTAACGGCCCTTCAAATGGATATTAAAATAACAAGTATTAACCATGACATTATGACACAAGCCTTAGCGCAAGCAAAAGATGCACGTATTTATATCCTTGGTGAAATGAATAAAGTTATCAAAACCTCACGCTCTGAATTAAATGATAATGCCCCAAAGATGACAACGATCAAAATTCCAAAAGATAAAATTCGTGAAGTAATCGGTGCTGGTGGAAAAGTAATTCGTGATATCTGTGAAAAGTCGGGCGCTAAGGTTGATATTGATGAAAGTGGAACAATTACAATTGCTGCAATTGATCAAAACAGTTTAAATATTGCTTATGATATGATTGATGCTATTACTGCAGAGCCAGAAATTGGTAAAATCTATGACGGTAAAGTTATGAAAACAGCTGACTTTGGTGCTTTTGTAGCCTTTATGGGGCCACGTGAAGGCTTGGTTCATATTAGTGAACTTAACAATGAACGTGTTGCAAAAGTAATAGATGTAGTTAAAGAAGGCGACGTGGTTAAAGTAAAAGTTATTGGTATGGATGGTAATAAAGTACGACTAAGTATGAAGGCGTGTTTAGAAACTGAAGTAAAAAGTGCTTAATTTCTAATAACAATTTTAATAAGTATGAACCCTGGAACAATTTATGTTTCAGGGTTTTTTTATCAATTGACTTAACCCCCGTTGTAAAAAGGGTGCATTATAATATATATATGGAGGTTAAGAGTTTTTGTTTGCCCATGGGGACTCAAAGTCAAAAATTCTATAATTTTGTTCTAAGGCCACGGGTTGATAATCAACTTTTTGCTTTTCTTGATCATAATAGACTTGTGTATGCCCAGTTAATGGAAAGTCTTTTCTTAAGGGGTGCCCCTCAAAATTATAGTCCGTCAAAATACGTTCAAGGTTAGGGTGATCTTTAAAAGAAACCCCCATCATGTCCCAAACTTCACGTTCGTACCAATGGGCGTTTGGTAAAATATGTGTAACTGTTGATATTTTTTCTTGGTCTTTGACCCCAACTTTTAAAAATACACGTTCATTATTTTGAAGGCTTAGTAGGTGGTATGTCAGTTCAAAGCGCTGCAGTCGGCCAGGATAATCGATTGCGACAATATCAACCAATTGTTTGAATAAAAACAAATGATGATCGCGCAGTATTGTTAAGACGCGGACTAAAGAAGCTGGGTGAATATATAATATAGGAATATTATGCGTTATATCATGGTGCAATAGGTGATCTTGCAGTACATGTTCAACCTGATCAAAGAAAATTGTTTTTTTTGCCATGCTTAAACCATGTACTAACTTGAAAATATATTTTTATTATAGCATTTTCATAGAAGCCAACTCAAATGTTGGATTTTTTATATAATCATAATGGTTTTAATGACTAAATTTAATTTGTATAGCACTTATTCTTGATACCAACAGCGTGAAAGAAAATTGCGGGGGTATAGTGGCTGTTCTTTACCTAAACCCTTTATAAAATCCCAGTGCGCTACCATATGACCATCAAAATGCCAACCTTGAATGATATAATGCCCGTGCAGCAGTACATAATCCATTGCTTTTGTTGCATCGATCATCTCTTCATCGGTAGGGCGCTTTACAATAAGTTCAATAAGATTATCTATAACTTCAGACTTAATGCCACTATAGTTTTTCCCGCCTTTAGCATCTACTGATTTAGATCCGAAAAACGCACGCTGCTCATTTCCGGGTGTTGCTGCCTGTGCAAAGCCTGTATAAATCAGATCGTAATCATAGCTTTCAACAGAATTTGTGTATGTATTATTATCAAGTTGAATAAGCTTTAAGTTAATGCCGATGCGCTCTAAGTTTTCTTTCAGAGGGGTTATTAAGCGTGCAGTGGGTGAGGTTGCAAAAATAAATCGAAACTCTAGTGGTTCTTTTGTTTTATTATGTACGCGAATATTATCCTTATTAATTTCACTATACCCAGCCTGCACCAAAAGGTCTTGTGCTTTTTTTAGGCCTGCGCGCATTTCTGTATTATTTGCATAAAATGGTTGCTGAACATCTGTTTTAAATACTGTATCAGGAAGCTTATCTTTAAAAGGCTCTAGCATTTTTAAAATTTCAGGTGATCTTTTCCCTGCGCTAGATAAGTGTGATTTTGAAAAAAAGCTATCATTACGATTGTATAAATTATAAAATATATATTTATTCATCCAGTTAAAATCAAAAGCATAGCCAATAGCTTTACGCACCCTTATATCTTGTAAAAGGGGATTGCGCGTATTTAAGAATATTCCCATGGTTGGCTTGGGATTGTTATCTGGTAAAACAACTTTTAATACTTTTTTTTGTTGAAATGCATCAAATTTATAACCTGATGCCCATCTTTGGGAGCTATTCTCTTGGCGCCAGTGAAGGCTGCCTTTTTTAAATGCTTCAAATAATGCAGTGTCATCACGGTATGTTGTATATTCAATTTTGTTAAAATTATGAAAGCCAACCTGCGATGGAATATCTAATCCCCACCAATTTTTTGTTTTTTGATACGTAATATTATGTGGCGCATTAACACTTTCAATAATATAAGGCCCAGATGTTGGTGGCAGTTCTAAGGATGTTTCTGCAAAAGAAGTGTTTGTATAATGGTGCTTTGGTAGAACGGGAAGTTGTCCTAAAATAAAAGCAATTTCTCTGTTTTTAGGGTTTGTGTTGTAAAATGTGATCGTATGTTTGCCGATCATTTTGATAGATTTAATATCGCTATAATAGTGCTTAAAAAGAGGCATGCCTTTTTCACGCAAAATATTAAAGGAAAAAACAACATCATCTGCGGTTAAAGTTTTCCCGTCACTAAAGCGTGCATTTGGATTTAAATAAAAGGTGATGTTTTTTTTATCTGCTGAAATTTCGACCGCATCGGCAACATAGGGGTACGCACTTGCTGGTTCGTCTTCGCATTCTTGAAATAATGTTGCATGCGTATACATTTGAACACGAGGTGCTGGATTCCCCATGACAATATAAGGGTTTAAGGAGTCGAAACTTCCTTGTATACCAATCTTAAGGGTGCCCCCTTTTGGTGCTTTCGGATTTACATATTGAAAATGTTGAAAATCTTTTGGATATTTCAAACCATTTAAAAGTGACAAGCCATATTGTTTTTTAGGTTCATGCCCGTACGCAGATAAAGTAAAGCATAGTATTGATAATGCTAGATAAATTTTAAAGGTACGGGGCATGTTCATAAATATAAAGTGATAAAAAGTGTCAATCCTTTTAAAACGGCATTTCATCATCAATAGATGCTGGCATTGTAGGTTCTAATGATTGTTGTGGTTGGCTTTGTGATCCACCATCAAAACCGCCAGTCGTGTTACGGCTATCTAACATTGTAATCTCGCCTTTGAAACGGCCAATCACAACTTCTGTTGTGTAGCGATCCATTCCAGATTGGTCTGTCCACTTGCGTGTTTGAAGTTGCCCTTCAACATAAAGTTTAGAACCTTTTCGGACATATTTTTCAACAACTTCGCTTAAGCGTTCATTCATAACAGCAATACGGTGCCATTCAGTTTTTTCTTTTCTCTCGCCTGTCGTTTTGTCTTTCCAAGATTCACTTGTTGCAATGGAAAAATTTGCAATTTTAAAACCATCCTGCATTTGACGAATTTCAGGGTCTTTTCCAACATTACCTATAATAATTACTTTGTTTACACCTGCCATGTGATATCTCCTTAATACTAAATTTACTTCTAAGGATACATGGTTGTGTTCATGCCAACAAGTATTTTATGTATTGAGAAAAAACAAATGTATAGTGTTTTACGTGGCCTTGCGCAATACATCAGTTAAGGTTGTCTTTACAATGCCATCTTGAACGCGGATATGAACAGGTTGATTTTTTATGTCAGCTACCTTGTAGATAGGTTTTTTAGTTTCAGATGTGATGAGGCAAAAGCCTTTATCAAGCGTTTTTTGGTAAGAACTTTGGTTTAACCTAGCTGCCACATTTTGAAAAGCGACCGTATTGCGCTCTATATTATACGCTAAAGATGACTGTAAACGATCTGACAGACTTTTTATTTTGTCTTGGTGCTGCGCTAGTTGATGTTTTGGCGGCTTTAACATTGATGTAAGATTTGTTAATTTTTGATCAAAATTTAATATGGTAGAAATTTGTAAGCGTTCTAAGCGTTCTACCCAATCATCCAAACGTTGTG
>Ga0051987_10000856_pt1 | contig 16347 bp, 16 predicted proteins | sample CryGey08umfilter_2_FD_58083 | JGI IMG/M metagenome (GOLD analysis project Ga0051987, IMG submission 58083) | Groundwater microbial communities from aquifer in Utah, USA - Crystal Geyser 4/10/14 0.8 um filter | ecosystem: Environmental > Aquatic > Deep subsurface > Groundwater | place: USA: Utah... | reverse complement strand
ATCACATTTTTTTTAAAGCAGGAACTAATGTCTACAATATGGGGTAAATTGGGGTTCCTTCTTGCTAAACAGAGTTTTCGTAATTTTAAGAAAAAGATAGATTATTCCGAATATGGCGGCGCGCCGCTTTTAGGCGTAGATGGTATAGTGATCATAGGCCACGGACGCTCTTCTGCCAAGGCTGTGATGAACGCCATACGTTTTGCCAAGGAAGAAGTAGAGCGTAATATCAATCAGAATATCTTAGAGCGCACCAGAAAGGCCTTGGTAAAGGCTTAAGTTTATGAATAAAAGAAAAAAGAATATCGGCATCATAGGGCTTGGCAGGTATTTACCTAAAAAAATACTGACAAATAAAGACCTGGAGGGTATGGTTGATACGAGCGATGAGTGGATAACCACTCGCACGGGTATTAAAGAGCGCCGCATCGCCGCTTCGGATGAACCCACTAGTATCCTCGCTTGTAATGCCGCCAAAGAGGCTCTTAAAAACGCTAAGGTAAAACCTGAGGACTTGGAATTGATCATTATTGCCACAATCACACCCGATATGCCTTTCCCGGCTACTTCATGCATAGTACAGAATTTGTTGGGAGCAAAAAATGCCGCTTGTTTTGATGTGAGCGCCGCGTGCGCCGGGTTTATATATGGAATAGTTATTGCCAAACAGTTCTTAGCTGGCGGTGTATATAAGAATGCTCTTGTGATAGGAGCTGAAAAGTTATCCGGCGTGACTGATTGGGGGGATAGGAATACCTGTGTTTTATTCGGAGATGGCGCGGGAGCAGCGGTTTTGGCCCCGGTTGCCAACGGCGGCGTACTCAGCAGTTATTTGGGCAGTGATGGATCGCTGGCTGAGCTTTTGATGATGCCAGGAGGCGGCAGTAGAAATCCGGCGAGCAAAGAGACATTGGCTAATAAACTTCACTTTATAAAGATGAGGGGTAACGAGGTATTTAAACTGGCGGTCAAGATCATGTCTGACGCCGCATGCAAGGTTTTAAAAGAATGTAAATTTACAGTTGACGATATTGATTGTTTTATACCACATCAGGCTAATAAAAGGATCCTTGACGCAGTTGCGCGCAAGATGCGCCTGCCTTCAGAAAAGATATATTTCAATGTATCCAGCTATGGGAACATGTCTTCTGCTTCAACGGCTGTCGCGCTTTGTGAAGCTTACGATTCAGGAAGGATCAAAGAAGGCGGTATCGTTGTCCTTGACGCTTTTGGCGCGGGCCTTGTTTGGGGCTCTTGCGTCATCCAGTGGCAGAAAAATTAGTGCTCCAGCGTTCCAGAGCTCCAGTCTCCCACTTTTAAGATTTCACTGGGGTTCTGGGGACTGGTGACTGGGGTTCTGTGGAACTAAACTGATATGAAAATCGCGTTTTTATTCCCCGGCCAGGGCGCGCAATACGCCGGGATGGGGAAAGATTTATACGAAAATTCACCTCATGCTAAACAGGTTTTTGATGAGGCGGATAAGACGCTTGGATTTTCTTTAAGCCGTCTTTGTTTTGGAGGGCCTTTCGAGGAGCTTACAAAAACAGATAATTGTCAGCCTGCTGTTTTAACCGCAAGCGTAGCTGCGCTCGCAGTCTTGAAAGATATCCATCCTGATCTATCATGTGATTACGTAGCCGGCCTTAGCTTGGGTGAATATTCAGCGCTCGTTGCCGCGGGTATCATAAATTTTAAAGACGCTGTTTATCTTGTAAGGCAGCGTGGCAAGTTTATGGAAGAGGCTGCGCGTAAAAATCCCGGTAAGATGAGCTGTGTGCTTGGGTTGGATGCCGCGGTTGTAAAGGAAATTTGCGACAGCGCAGGCGCGGAAGTAGCAAATTTGAATTGCCCGGGACAGATCATTGTTTCAGGGACGAGCGCTTGTTTGGAAACAGTCGCCTCAATCGCTGCTCAGAGAGGCGCCAAACGCGTCATACCTTTAGACGTCAGCGGCGCTTTTCATTGTTCGCTTATGAAAGATGCCGCAATAAAATTGAAAAATGAAATAGATAAAATTGATTTTAAGCCCGCGGAATGCCCTTTAATATCAAATGTAGAGCCATCAGGGCAAGTAAATCCTAAAGTGATCAGGCAAAATCTTATAAAACAGGTGGATTCCGCTACGTACTGGGAGTCTTCTATGCGGTATCTTATTGGAATGGGAGTCGGGTTATATTATGAGATAGGCCCGGGTACTGTCCTTAAGGGGTTGATGAAAAAGATCGATATTAATGTGAAAGTCATTTCAGCAGGCAAGTGGCTGGAAATACAAGGGCTTAATTGAAAAAACTTGGCCCCTTGCCTAAACACTTGTAAATTTAAGCTATTACGCTTAAATTTACTGCGCAGGCTTCGGGATTGCCATTGTAGGGAAAAGTTACCTATAATATGCAATGTTAAGGAGGCAGCATGAAACTTGAAGGTAAGGTGACTTTAGTGACTGGAGGCGCAAGAGGCATAGGCCGCGAGATAGCTCTTATGTTCGCCAAGGAAGGCTCTGATGTTGTGATATGCGACGTGAACAAAGAGGTTGCTTCGCAAACCCAAAAAGAAATCGAATCTTTGGGCCGCCGTTCGATGAGTTTTGAGACGGATGTCACTGTCCTTAAACAGGTTGAAGAAATGATGAATTTAGTGCTTGACAATTTTAAACATCTTGATATATTAGTTAACAATGCTGGCATAACTCGTGACAATTTGTTGCTGCGGATGAGCGAGGACGATTGGGACAAGGTCCTTGCTGTGAATTTAAAGGGAGTTTTTAACTGCACCAAGGCCGCGGCAAAGTTCATGATAAAGCAGAGGTGCGGCAAGATAGTAAATATAGCATCGATCATTGGTATCATGGGGAATGCAGGCCAGGCTAATTACGCAGCATCCAAGGGCGGCATCATAAGTTTCACGAAATCTATAGCCAGAGAATTAGCCTCTCGCAATGTCAACGTGAACGCAGTCGCGCCTGGTTTTATCCAGACTGCCATGACGGATAAGTTGACAGAAGAGTTGCGTAGCAAGATGCTGGCTAACATTCCTTTAAATAGATTAGGGGCGCCGCAAGACGTGGCCCGGACGTGTTTATTCTTGGCGTTAAACGATTCCGGCTACATCACGGGTCAGACTATAGTGGTGGATGGCGGAATGAGCATGTAAGGAGAGGAAGCTGTCCCTTGCCTAAACGCTTCGAAAATTTTCTTGCGATAATTTTCGAGCAGGCTGCGGGATTAAGTTTGTAGGGAAAAGAAACCTATTATAGACAAACTTAAGGAGGAATATAATGACAGACGCAGTAAACAGAGTGAAATCAATCATAGCAGAACAGTTGGGCGTTAAGCCTGAAGAGGTTACGCCAGAAGCTTCTTTTGTTGAGGACTTAGGAGCTGATTCTCTTGATACCGTGGAATTGGTCATGGCTCTTGAGGAGGAGTTTGGAATTGAGATCCCGGACGAAGATGCTGAAAAAATGACGACTGTGGGTGATGCTGTTAAATACATAGAAGAAAAGATTGCAAAAAAGTAACCCAGTAGTTTTTTGGTTTTTTAAAATAAGCTATCAGTAATCCCATACCCCGATCCACGTCGGGGTATTTTACATCAGGCGGCTTTATACCGCCTTGGTTGTATGCCGCTGAATGTGCTTTGCGCATGGGGCCTTAATATGACATCAAAACGTAGAGTTGTTGTAACGGGTTTAGGCGCTATAACGCCTATAGGGAATAATTGCCAGGAGCTCTGGAAAGGATTAGAGTCCGGAAAAAGTGGTATTGATAAGATCACTTATTTTGACGCGTCTTTATTTGACGCGCGGATCGCCGGCCAGATCAAGGATTTCAAACCTGAAATTTTTATGTCAAAAAAAGATGCCAGGCATACTGAACAATTTGTGCATTACGCTATGGCTGCCGCTTGTGAGGCCGTTACGGATTCTGGCGCCAAGTTAGGCCGCCTTGACCTGACGCGTTGCGGTGTTTTGATAGGTTCCGGTATAGGCAGCTTGCGCGTCATTGAAGAGCAGCATAAGGTCCTTTTAGAGAGAGGGCCTTCAAAACTCTCGCCTTTCCTTATACCAATGCTTATCGTTAATGAGGCCTCTGGCCATGTTTCTATGCTTTTCGGTTTTAAGGGCCCGAATTCCTGTGTTGCGACGGCTTGCGCTACCGGAAATCACGCGATCGGAGACGCGGCTCGCATTATTAAGTATGGCGATGCTGATATGATGATAGCCGGAGGCACGGAAGGGGCTGTTACACCAATGGGCATAGGCGGTTTTTGCGCTTTGAAGAGCCTATCTTGCCGCAATGATGAGCCGCAGAAGGCATCGCGTCCTTTTGACAAAGAACGTGACGGTTTTGTAATGGGCGAAGGCGCAGGTGTTGTTATTTTAGAAGAGATGAAGCATGCCAAAAAAAGAGGCGCAAAAATTTACTGTGAATTGGCAGGGTATGGTATGTCAGGAGACGCTTATCATATCACGGCACCCGATCCTTCGGGAGAGGGATGTGTCCGGGCAATAATTGCTACGTTGAAAGATGCGGGGTTAAAACCGCAGGACATAGATTATATTAACGCGCATGGCACATCTACTGTTTTGAACGATAGAATAGAAACTCTCGCCATAAAAAAAGTTTTTGGCAATTATGCCCATAAGGTAGCTATCAGTTCTACAAAGTCCATGACCGGCCACCTTTTGGGAGCTGCCGGAGGCGTTGAGTTTATCGCTTGTTGTTTAGCCATGAAACATCACGTAGTTCCGCCTACCATTAATCTGGATTACAAAGACCCTGAATGTGACCTCGATTATACTCCTCATAAAGCCCGTGGGCATAAGATAAGGGCAGCCATATCAAATGCGCTTGGATTTGGCGGGCATAACGCTACGATCGCGGTTAAAGAATTTAAAGAATAATTCTTTCGTTTTATGGAACAGACAATCACTCAAAAAATACTGGCATCGCATTGCGGCAAAAAGTTTGTCAGCTCAGGAGAGTTTATCTGGGCCGAAGTGGATCTTACGCTTGGTAATGATATTACCGCACCGATAGCAATAGATGAATTTGAAAAATTAGGTTTGGCTAAAGTTTTTGACCGTAAAAAAATAGCTCTTATCCCGGACCATTTTACTCCAGCAAAGGATATTAAAAGCGCCCAGCAGGCAAAGAAGTTGAGAGAATTCGCGGCAAAGTATAGAATAGAGCATTATTATGAAGTCGGTCGCATGGGCATTGAGCACGCGTTATTACCGCAAATGGGATTAGTCAAGGCGGGTGACCTGGTCATTGGGGCCGATTCTCACACCTGTACTTATGGCGCTTTAGGCGCTTTTTCAACGGGTGTTGGCTCTACGGACCTGGCGGCTGCCTGGGCAACAGGCCATATATGGTTGAGAGTGCCTGAGACGATAAAATTTGTATATAGCGGAAAGCTTCCAAAATGGGTAGGTGGTAAGGATGTCATTCTTTATACCATAGGTGATATCGGCGTTGAAGGAGCGAATTATCGCGCCATGGAATTTTCAGGAGAAGCTATTAGAGGGCTTTCCATGGATGATAGATTATCCATGTGTAATATGGCTATTGAAGCAGGAGGCAAGTCAGGTATTGTTGAGCCTGATGATGTGACTATGGAATATGCCACCAGTCACCAGCCATCAGCCACCAGTAAAGAAAAAAATAAAGAAAAACAAAAGGCGTGGCATGAATTAAAGTCTGACGGAGACGCATCCTATGCGCGCATCAAAGAATATGACGTGACAAAGTGGGAACCCGTTGTTGCCTGCCCGCATCTGCCTAGCAATGTTAAGCCTGTCAGTAAAGTGGGTTCCGTCAAAGTGGACCAGGTAGTTATCGGTTCTTGCACTAACGGCCGCATTTCTGATTTGAGGATAACCGCGAAAATATTAAAAGGCAAGAAAGTAGCCCCCCATGTGAGGTTGATCATTATCCCGGCTACACAGGAGATATATCTTCAGGCAGCTAAAGAGGGATTATTTGAGATCTTTATTAAAGCCGGGGGTGTTGTGTCAACACCTACGTGCGGGCCGTGTTTAGGAGGCCACATGGGTATTTTAGCGGAAGGTGAGGCATGCCTGGCCACTACAAACAGGAATTTTATGGGCCGTATGGGGCATAAGGATAGTTTAGTTTTTTTGTCTAGCCCGGCGGTTGCAGCCGCAAGCGCAATTACCGGATATATTACGCATCCGGATAAAGTCATGGGAAGCACCCCACACTAACGTGTGGGGAATTTTACACGCGTGAGCGTGTAGATGAGATCATATGGTTATCAAAGGAAGAGCGCATAAATTCGGTAATGATGTAAACACCGATGATATTATTTCAGCGCGGTATTTGAATACTACTGACCCTAAGGAATTAGGGGCCTGCTGTATGGAAATATTAGATCGTGATTTTTCAAAGAAAGTAAAACCCGGGGATATTATCGTCGCAGGCAATAATTTCGGTTGCGGTTCATCGCGCGAACACGCGCCTATCTCTATAAAAGGCTGCGGTGTTTCGCTTGTTATAGCAAAAAGCTTCGCCAGGATATTTTATAGGAATTCTATTAATATTGGCCTGCCGATCATTGAATCCGTCAATACCGATGGCATAAGCTCGCAGGATGAGCTTGAAGTTGATTTGACCCACGGCGAGATCAAGAATTTGACTACAGGCAAAGTTTATCACGCTACGCCATTCGCTGGGTTTGTTTCTTCCATTATAGAAAAGGGCGGGCTTATGAATTGGATAAAAACAACAGAGAGGAAGAATATTTAAAATGAGCAAAACTAAAATTTATAAGATAGCGGTGATCGGCGGGGATGGAACAGGCCCGGAAGTGATACGTGAAGGTTTAAAGGTGATGGAGGCTACCAGCAAAAAATTTGGTTTTAATTATGAGGCAAGGGAATTTGATTTTAGCGGCAAGAGGTATCTTAAAACCGGAAAACTTGTTGAGGATAAAGATATTGAGGAGTTAAAGACATATGACGCTATTTATTTGGGCGCGGTAGGTGATCCGGGTGTAAAACCTGGGATAATGGAAGCAGGAGTATTGCTAAAATTAAGATTTGCTCTTGATCAGTATATTAATTTACGGCCTGTGAAGTTATACAATTCAATGTTTTGTCCTTTAAAGGACAAAAAACCGGAAGATATTGATTTCGTAGTTGTGCGAGAGAATAGTGAAGGTTTATATCTGGGGATGGGCGATTTTAAAAATAAAGGCACAAAAGACGAGATTGCCACTCAGGTCTCGTATAATACGCGCAAAGGTGTTGAGCGTTGTATCCGCTATGCTTTTGAACTGACTCGTAGCAGGAATAAAAGAAAGGCCTTGATGCTTTGCGGAAAGACCAATGTTTTGACATTTGCCTGGGATCTTTGGCAGAGGACATTTTCTGAGGTAGCAAAGGAATATTCGGACATCAAGACTGAATACGCCCACGTTGACGCGACTACGATGTGGTTTGTTAAAAATCCGGAGTGGTTTGATGTTATTGTGACGGATAATATGTTTGGAGATATTATAACGGACTTAGGCGCGATGATCCAGGGAGGCATGGGTATAGCCGCGGGCGGCAACATAAATCCGGAAGGTGTGTCCATGTTTGAGCCTATAGGCGGTTCGGCTCCTAAGTATACGGGTAAGAATGTAATAAATCCTTTGGCTGCTATATGCGCCGTAGGCATGTTGCTCGAAAATATTGGAGAGAAAAAGGCCGCGAACGCTATTGAGGATGCTGTTATCAGGATCGTGCAGACTAAATTGAAGTCTCTGGCGGCTGGGAAAATGGGTTATACGACTACCGAGGTAGGTGATCTGGTGGTTGATGATCTATAGTTAGCGGGTTCGCGAGTAAGCGAGTTGACGAGTTGAAAAGTGAGAAAAAGATGAAGAAAAAAAGTAAATACAATGTTGCTGTTGTAGGCGTAGGCGTTGTCGGCATAGAGATGCTACGAGTCTTAAAAGAGAGAAATTTCCCTATTGGCGGCCTTAAGGTATTGGCACGCAGCAGCCGTGATATTTTTGTGAACGGCATTAATTATCATGTTGACGCGATAACCCCAGAAGCCTTTGAAGGCGTAGACATAGCTCTTTTCGCTGGCACAGAAGGTGAAAAAGGCGCTGCCGTTACTTATGCGGCCGAGGCTGTCAAAAGAGGGGCTATAGTTATTGATAACGGCGCTGATTTTCGTATGGAACATGACGTTCCGCTTGTCGTGCCTGAGGTTAATCCTAAAGACGTAAAAAAGGCAAAAAAGAGGGGCATAATAGCTAATCCGAATTGTTCAACCATTCAGATGGTTGTGGCTTTGAATCCAATTCATAAAATGTCAAGGATAAAAAGGGTAATCGTTTCTACTTATCAGGCTGCTTCAGGCGCAGGCAGCAAGGCGGTGGATGAGCTTTTTAGTCAGACGAATGAGATAAGTTCCAGAAGGCAGAAGCCGGAAGACGGAAGTCAGAAAAATTTGTCATCTGTCCTCTGTTCTTTGCCATCTGAAAGGGTGTTGCCTCAGCAGATAGCATTTAATGTTTTTCCTCATATAGGCGGTTTCGCGAAAGACGACTTTACCTCGGAAGAGTGGAAGATGGTTAATGAGACCCGCAAAATAATGCATTCTGAAAAGATCTTAGTTTCAGCGACTACTGCGCGTGTGCCGGTAAAAACCGGGCATAGTGAGTCGATCTATATTGAAACGAAAAAACCTTTGGATATAAATGAGGTTAAGAAAGTCCTGTCATTGTCTCCAGGCATCAAGGTGGTTGATGACGTCAAGAATTCAGTTTATCCATTGCCGATAGGCGCGGAGGGTAAGGATGATGTGTTTGTGGGGCGCATCCGAAAAGACCCTTATAATGAAAAAGGTCTGTGGCTTTGGGTGGTAGCCGATAATCTGCGTAAAGGTGCCGCGACCAATGCTGTGCAGATAGCGGAATTATTGGTAAGTAAATAGGACTAACCCCCGCAATGACGTGTGGGGAGAGTACGTTCTTGCCCCATACTTGCGTATGGGGTATTTTTATGAATATGCGGAATATTAAACTAACTATAGCGTACGAAGGGACGAACTATCGCGGCTGGCAGTCACAGGGCGATCGTCATTCAAATACTGTCCAACAGGCCATAGAAGAGGCCCTCCGGAAAATTCTTATTAAGAAGCCGCGTCTTATAGGCTCCGGCAGAACTGATGCTGGAGTCCATGCTCTTGCTCAGGTAGCTAATTTTAAAACGGACGATCCGATCAGGCTTGATAAGTTGAAAGCCGCGTTAAACGGACTTTTGCCTAAAGATATAGCAGTATTAAGGGTTACGGACGCTCCTTTGGATTTTCATGCCCGTTTTGATGTTTTGTCCAAGACTTACATCTACTGTATACTTCCCTTAAATATTAAGACAGTGTTTATTTCTCCATGGGCCTGGCGTGTCAGGCACCCTTTGGATATTTTTATGATGCGCAGAGAAGCAAAGGCGCTTTTAGGAAGGCATGATTTCAGGTCTTTTCAGGCTTCAGATAGGGTAAAGAGGCATTCAGTCGTGACTCTCAAACGCGTAGAGATAAAGAAAGTAAAGGATCAGAAAGGCTTTCCTTTTTTAAAGGGTATTGAATTTATTACGATCGAATTAGAGGCAAGCGGTTTTTTGCGTAACATGGCGCGCAATATCGCCGGGACTCTGGTTGACATTGGCCGGGGGAAGTTCAAAAAAGGTGAACTTGCTAAGATCCTAAAGAAGAGGGATAGGAAGTCTGCCGGATTTTGCGCGCCTCCTTGGGGGCTTTACCTGGTGGATGTCGTCTATGGAAAGTAATAGTCGTCAGGATCGTGTATAGCGAAAGCTTTTGATCATGTTATCTATCCGCTCGGCATTCGTGAAAAGTTTTCCGAATGATCAAGATCTTAATATTAGATCAGGCTGGGATATTTTTTCATATCTGATCTTTGCGGTTGTTATTATCCTGCAGATATCAAACTGGCATAAACTGCCGCTTTTTTTAGATTGCTATTATCACCTTTCTGTAATGAGGGGTTTTGCTGACGCCGGAGGTTGGGTAGGCGTGTCATTTTGGGATTATGCCCCTTTTGGCAGGCCGCATCTTTATCCGCCGCTATTCCATATCTTGGAATTGATAGTGTTCAAATGTGGGGCGAGCCCTATCTTGGTAGCTAAGATATTTGATCTTGCTATTTATCCGTTGTTCCTTTTATGTTTATGGTCCGTCATCAGAAGCATTTATTCTAAAGAGACGGCGTTTTTCAGCCTGCTTTTGTCTGTTTCTTCTTATCCGCTTTACCTGTCCCTTGTGAATAATATACCGTTCACTATTGCTCTTATCTTTGGGTTTTCTTCGTTTTATTTTATAAAAAGAAAGAGAATACTAAGCGCTATTTTGATGCTTGCGTTGTCTTTGTATACGCACAGTTTAATGTCGTTTTTAATGGTATTAACAATTATGCTTTATGGATTTTTTTTACGTGATGATAGAAAGTCCTGTCTTTGGGTGATCTTTTGGGCAATACTAATGGCTTCGCCGCTTATCTTTCATCAGCTAAAATATGTGGCATTCATACATCCATTGAGGGTAATGGAGTTTTATTACGCTCAGATAAATCCCTGCCTTTATGCGTTGGCTATTTTGGGGCTGGTAATAGCGCTCAAGAAAAAAGGGGAGTATCTCTTTTTTGTGGCCCTAGGTATAGTTATGTGTGTTTTACTTTTTACTAATCGCGATAGATTTTTTTCAGGGCACGGCCTTGTCCCTGTTATTTTTTTAGCGGCATTATGCCTGGAACGATTTTTTATGGAATTTTCAGGCAAGGATAATATTCGTATATTGTTTTTGTTCTGGGTGATTGTAATAGGCGTTTTTTTTGTGGTAACTCCGCTTGTGGTCATTTCACCTTATAATGAATCGCCCACCATTTTTTATAATTCTTGGGTAGTGCCTGCTGACTATACGAAACAAGGTATCTACGCTGAAAAGGGCGGCACATTTTATTATCCCAAGCTGATAGGAGAAGCCGTACGCGCAGTTGAACAAAATTCTGACAAGGATGATATTATCTTCTCAAACTATAATTATGGCGGCGGCATCATTTCCGTTCTTGCTCACAGAGCCACTTCAAAAGCTATGCTGTTGGAGGTCTTGCCTTTTAAAGAAGTTGACGCTATTGAGGCAGCGCGTTTTGTGCTTTGGTATAAAGATCCTGCCGGGATATTTCCCTTAGGATTAGCGGACGTAATAAGGAGCTATAACCTTAAAAAAGTAGCCGAAACTGAATTGGTCTATCTGTACGTGAATGAAATCAGCACTTTTAAGAAAAAAGTGGTCCCAGCCCGCGTGCCTTTTGGCTTCTGCGTTCTTATACTGATGTGTATAGTTATTGCTTTTGTTTTTGAGAAGATTGCGATCATAACTGCGACAGAAGTTAAAAAATAAGTTGACACGAGCTTGAGGATATGTTATATTTTACGCCTTATGAAAACTTTCATAGCAACTAAGAAGAATACGGACGCAGCCAAGAAGGATTGGTTTCTCGCAGACGCTAAGGGTAAGATATTGGGCCGCTTAGCAGCCAAGATAGCCACAGTAATCCGCGGCAAGCATAAAGCGACCTATACGCCTAATTTTGACGCGGGAGACCGCGTGGTCGTTATAAATGCCGATAAGATAAAGGTAACGGGAAATAAGCTTAAAGAGAAGATGTATATGAAGTATTCCGGGTATCCGGGTGGCTTAAAAAAGACTTCTTTTGAGGTGATGCTCAATACAAAGCCCACGGAGGTTTTAAAAACTGCGGTGCGTAAGATGTTGCCTGCCAATCCATTATCGCGAGATATGATCAAGAAACTTTATATTTTCGCGGGTGAATCGCATCCGTATAAAAAAATAGTATTTAAGAAACTAGAGGCCTAAAGATGTCAGAGGTTACAAAATATAAAGCAACCGGAAGGCGGAAAGAAGCCGCGGCCAGAGTGCGATTGGCTCACGGGCAGGGAAAGATAGTTGTTAACAAGCTTTCCTATGAAAAGTATTTTTCCAGAGAAACTGATCGCATTATTATTAATCAGCCGTTTGTGGCTACTAACACGGTCAATAAGTTTGATGTTCAGGCTTTGGTGGACGGTGGCGGATTAACGGGACAGGCGGGCGCTTTGAGGCATGGTATATCAAGGGCGCTTTCTTCCATTGATACGGAATTTAAAATCGTTTTGAGGAAGGGCGGATATCTGACGCGTGACCCGAGGACCAAAGAGCGCAAGAAATACGGCCAGAAGGGCGCCCGCAAACGCTTCCAGTGGACGAAGAGATAAGGATGAGCTTATTTAGTATATAGTATATAGAATATAGCAAATAGAACCGCCGAGTTTCCTCGGCGGTTTTTTACTGTAGAAGACAGTATACCGGCCCATCCGATTGGGCAGGGTGTAACATTCTCGCCGAAATACCTTGACGAGAGCGGTTTTTTATTTTAACATAGTGGGACGATAAAATATTGCATTCTCGGCGGTAAACTTTGTCAGAGATAGGCCGCCTTTACGCGGCCGTATACTTTAGTGAATTTTGCAATAGAGGATGTGCTTTTGTTAAGGTCGGGATCCGCGTGCTGAGCAATAGTCGTTATTTCTATCGGGGTAAAATAAAGGAGTTTAAGATATGCTAAAGGTTGGCATTATAGGAGCCAGAGGTTATGCAGGTGAGGAACTCATCGGATTGCTATTAAAGCATCCTGATGCGCGGCTGACATATCTTGCCGCGACGCTGGATAAGGCTATGCCGATAGACGAGGTATTTCCATCTTTAAAGGGCCTTACAGGCCTTAAATGCGAGAATTTTTCTTACGCAAGAGTTTCAGAAAAGTGCGATCTTTTGTTTTTGGCGCTGCCTCATACAGTTTCTATGGAAGTCGTGCCTAAATTGGTTAAAATGGGCAAGATGATCATAGATCTGAGCGCGGATTATAGGCTAAAGAATTTTGGGGTATATAAGCAATGGTATCATAAGACGCACAAAGACAAAAAAAATCTGAAAAAATTTGTTTATGGCCTGCCTGAACTATACCGAGAGTCGATCAGGAAGTCGTCTCTCGTTGCAAATCCCGGATGCTATCCTACCGCGTCAATCTTAGGGATAGTGCCAGCGCTTGTTTCAGGCTTGGCTGACCCGGATAGTATTATTATTGATGCCAAGTCAGGCGTATCCGGGGCTGGCAAGAAAACGACTCTGGATTTTTCTTTTTGTGAACTTAACGGGAATTTTAAAGGTTATAAATTTAACATTCATCAGCATTCTCCGGAGATCGATCAGGAGCTATCCAAAGTATCTTCATCTAAGGTCAATGTCGTATTTTGTCCGCATCTTATGCCTGTAAAGCGCGGGATCTACGCGACGATCTATATCCGTATTAAAGACCATGTTGCAGCCGATAAGATAGAGAATATTTATAAAAAATTCTACAAACTTGAGCCTTTTGTCAGGGTCAGAGCCTCATGCAGGCTTCCTGAGCTGAAGGATGTTGTTGGGACTAATTTTTGCGATATAGGGCTTGTTTATGATGAGGCGCGAAAGCTTCTTATTGTGGCTTGCGTTATTGACAATCTTATCAAGGGCGCGTCGGGCCAGGCTGTGCAAAATATGAATATTATGTGTGGTTTTAGTGAAAGGACAGCTCTACTATGAGCTTGCAGTTTAATTCTGGTATTCTCCCTATTGGATTTAAGGCCTGTGGTATTGCGGCAAAAATAAAAAAAAGTGGCAAAAAAGACCTGGCGCTTTTTTATTCTTCGCGGCCATGTGCCGTGGCTGGCCTGTTCACATCTAATTGCATTAAGGCCGCGCCCCTTGAGATCAGCCTGCGGCATCTAAAGAACAGGAGTCTTAAGGCTGTCATTGTTAACAGCGGTAATGCCAATTGTATGACCGGTCGACAGGGTTTGTTTGACGCCATAGTTACAACACAGCTTGTTGCCCGGAGCTTGAAAATAGACCCGGGGCAAGTCTTGGTATCTTCTACAGGTATCATCGGAAAACCTCTTCCTATGGAGAAAATAAAGGCAGCGGTTCCAATTTTGGCCAAGAAGCTTTCTATCAAAGGGTTATCCGATGCCGCTTCCGCTATTTTGACAACGGATACTTTTCAAAAACAGGTTACAAAGATAATACAGATAGGCTCGAGAAGAGTGGTCATTTCAGGTGTCGCTAAGGGCGCGGGCATGATAGCGCCCCAAATGAAGGCCTGCCCGGCAGGCAGGCCTGCTACTATGCTCGCTTATATTTTTACGGATGCCACTGTGACAAAGCATGTTTTAAAGAAAGCGCTTAAAGACGCGGTTGATGTTTCTTTTAATGCTATTACTATAGATGGCTGTATGAGCACTAACGACACCGTTGTTGCCATGGCTAATGGCGCATCCGATAGCGCGCCTATTAAAAATAACACTGCCGGTGAGATTACTTTTTGTCTTGCCCTTAAAGAAGTCTGCCTGGCATTGGCTAAGATGATCGTGCATGACGCTGAGGGAGCTACCAAGTTCATTGAGATAAGGGTCAAGGGAGCGGTTACATATCTTTCCGCGAAACATCTTGCTTTTAGCGTAGCCAATTCCAATCTTTTTAAGTGCGCGATGTTCGGCTCTGACCCTAATTGGGGCAGGATCGCAGCTGCGTTAGGCTCTATTCCATCGGCATTAAAAGCCGAAAAGCTGGACATTGATATGAATAAAAAGCCTGTTTTCAGGAATGGTAAACCCGTCCCCATTAAAAATAATAATTTTTTACGTGGCAGTAACGTGTTGGTAGATATTGATCTGCATGCAGGAAGAGCAAAGGCTTGCGTTTATACATCGGATCTATCTTACGGGTATGTGAGAATTAACGCGGATTATAATTAAAGAACAGTAATAGGTAAATAGTAAAAAGTAATCGATGATCCAGGTCATTTTTAATAAATCAAATTACTAATTACAGTTTACGAATTACTAGTCACGAAAACGTAAAGGAAGTGTAAGCATGGATGAAGCTATAAAAAAGGCTGAAGTTTTAATAGAAGCGCTCCCTTATATAAGAGAGTTTCGCAAGAAAGTTTTTGTTATTAAGTATGGCGGAAGTATTTTAAGTGAAGACTCTATCCGTAAGGGTGTTCTGGAAGACCTGGTTTTTTTAAGTTTCATGGGTATAAAGACGGTCCTCGTTCATGGAGGCGGGCCTAATATTTCAGAGAAGTTAAAGAAGCTTGGTAAAAAGACGGAATTTGTGGACGGCATGAGGGTAACTGATTCTCAAACGCTGCTTGTGGTTGAAGAAGAACTTAATGAATTGAATAAATTGCTTGTTAATGATATAAAAAAAATAGGAGGCCAGGCAGTCGGCCTTAGCGGTAAAGACCATGGCATCATTAGATCAAAGAAGCTGAACGGCCAGCCGGATCTGGGATTTGTTGGAGTCGTTGCTCAAGTTAATAAAGAATTGATAGAAAAAGAATTGAAAGCAAGCTCTATAGTCGTGATATCGCCTATGGGTGTTGATGATGAAAGAATAGTCTATAATATTAACGCGGATGAGGCCGCGTCGCATATCGCGGCGGTTTTTGAAGCAGAGAAGTTCGTTTTGTTGACGAATGTGCGGGGTGTTATGAGAGACCCTGAGAACAACGAATCACTTATAGGCAGTTTACGCGTAGACGACATAAATACGCTCATAGATCAGAATGTGATCCAGTCTGGGATGATACCTAAGGTGAATGCCTGTCTTGACGCTTTAAAGGGGAATGTTAAAAAGACCCATATTATAGACGCGCGCATTCCTCACGCGCTCTTGCTTGAGATCTTTACTGATCAGGGCGTTGGAACGGAGATAGTGAATAATTTTTAGTAATTCGTAATCAGTAATCCGTAATTTAAAGGCGGCAGTTTTTAATAATTACCAGTTACTATTTACGGTTTACTAGTTACGAGAATTAAACATGACTAAGCAAGATATTTTTGAAGCTTACGAAAAGTATATCATGCCGACGTATACGAAGATGCCTTATATCTTCGTTAAAGGCAAAGGCAGTAAGCTTTATGATATAGACGGCAAAGAATACCTGGATTTTTTTCCGGGGTGGGGAGTAGGCAATGTCGGCCATTGTCATCCTGCGGTGATGTGCGCGGTACGGGATCAGGTGGCAAAGCTTATTCATTTGCCTAATAACTATTACCATCCGGCTCAGGCTAAACTAGCTGCTGAGATAATCCGCCTGTCTTTTCCTGGAAAGGTATTTTTCTCTAATTCGGGAGCTGAGGCGAATGAGGCGGCTATAAAGCTTGCGCGGGCATTTGGTTCAAAGGATACGCCCCAGCCACGG
>Ga0051987_10000850_pt1 | contig 16407 bp, 24 predicted proteins | sample CryGey08umfilter_2_FD_58083 | JGI IMG/M metagenome (GOLD analysis project Ga0051987, IMG submission 58083) | Groundwater microbial communities from aquifer in Utah, USA - Crystal Geyser 4/10/14 0.8 um filter | ecosystem: Environmental > Aquatic > Deep subsurface > Groundwater | place: USA: Utah... | reverse complement strand
GGCCTAGTCTACATAATTTCAAGAAATAAGGTATTTATAAGGTTATTGATTTTGTCAGTAGTTAGGAAAGTGCCAAAGTGGGCAAAACTCTCTGAAATTGAGCATTTTCCCTTATAATTATATTAAATTCAATCATTTTCAGTGTAAGTGCTTTTTGTTGGTCTCTTAGATGTTTTATCCTTGAAAGAGTCTTGTTATTTTCACGATATAAGGCTTGTTGCCTTAGAATTTCAGGTTTTCGCTTCTGATAGTTTTCTTTTCTTTTTACTAAAAGATGCTCGTGATTGCTTGCCCAGTACCCTCTTTTTTGAGCATTAATCTTATCATGATTTTTTCCCCTGTATTTTCTTTGATATTCTTTTATTTTTTCTGGATTTTTAGCTACCCATTTCCTTTGCTGTTCTTTTATTTTTTCCTTGTTTTTTTCATAATACTCCCTCATCCAAGCACTAATTCTTTCTCTATTTTCTTGAGCATACAATTTTTTGTATTCTTTCTTTGACTCTTTTTTGGATTCTTCCCTTCTTTTTTTATTGAACTCACGAAACTCTTTATCTTCTATTTCTTTCTGAGGGAACAACTTCCCACATTTAGCACATTTATACTTCCGTCTATGTTCAAGGAGTACAAGAGAATAATTGCAGTTTGGACAGCATGGCATTTTCATCTTAAAAAAACAAGAAGTTAAATAACTTTCTATTAATAAATTCATAAAAATTGATTTTCTTCCATCCAATTCTCTAAAAAGTCTATTGCAGGTTTTTTAGTTTCAAATTCTTTTAATATAATCTTCTCTTGCGAAGAACCTTTAATTAGCTCAATTTTCCATTTCTCCTTACTTTTATTGAATTTGTCATCTTTGTAATTTTCTCTATAGATAAAAAGAAATGAATCACTTTTTTTATTTTTCCAAGATTTCATACTAGTAGACTTTACTGGTTGTTTTTTCCAATTTCCTATTCTTACCATTATAATCAATTAGCTTGCCACCAGGTTATTTCGACAGCTCCTTCCTCTCCAAGATTATGTTTGTCATACTTTTCAATTGTTAGGGCAGTAAGGTTATCAAATTCTTTATTATAATGATTGCTTAATCTATAAAGTGATTGTCCAATACTCATTCCAGGAATACTCGCAATTTTTTTTAAATCAAGCTTTTCAGCTTCTTCTAATGAGAGATTCTTAATAACTTTCCCAAAAACGTTAAACTCTTTTTCATTAGGGTTAAAATCCTTACCACCAAAGCTTGTCTGAGCATTAATGCTTACTGATTTTCCATCTTCAAACGAAAAGATTAATTTATCTACCATGTGCAATATTAATGTCTATTTTATCTACATAAAATCAATTTTAGCCTCTTTATATCTATCCCAATCATTAATATCTTTATTTACTTTGTTTAGTCTATCATGCTCTTCTTTAGTTACTATACAAGCTTTTATTTTATTCAAAATATCATTGATATTTTTATTAGAATCCAACAAATCTCTTATTAAACTTTCACGTGTAACAACATGGTCATGCCTTAACTCCTTTCCATATAGATTTTTCTGACCTTTAAATTTTATTGATTCCTTAGACCACATTTCAACACCATCATATTTTCCGTTTATTTCAGAAATTTTCCAGATTAAAGTGTTAAAGAGTTCTTTTTTAATTGAGTCTTTTATATTTGAATCTCTAATTAATTTTACAGATTCGTGAAGTTCATCCTTAGTATAGTCTTTTTGTTTTTTCATATTAATCTTCAAAAGATACTTTCATTCTATTTGAATCATACTCCCAATCTCTTAATAATCTTATTCCAAATTCCTTCTCAAAATTATCCTGCCATTCTTTATATTCCTTCATATCTTTAAGGTTCTTCATTTTTTGTTTCTTATCCATAGTTGTGCTGTCAAGAGGACAATCTAACTCTTCTATAACCTTCAAAGGCATATCTAAAAATAAACAATAAAATTTTAAATAAACATTAATCACTTTCTGAGATTGCCCTATACTTACTCCAGTCTTTTTGCCTAGGATTTCAATTTCTCTTCTTATATCTGAGTTTTTAATAGTCTTGTTATCAACTAATTCTCTTAATTTTTGTATAGATTTTAATAGTTCTCTTTTAAATTTTTTAGGATTAATTTTTTTGCCTTGCTTATTAGAAGAACCTATAGACCTTCCAACCTGAGTTTCTTTATAAAAAGAAGCAACTAAAATATCTTTAGCATCTTCCTTCATTTTGTCTATTTTTTCTCCATCACTTACCATTTTAAATTCTTTCAAATATAATTAGCTCTTGTTTTTTAAACTTTTGTAAGGAATGGCTTTGTAAAATAAGTCCTTAATTCAAGCTACTTTTTTTATAGAAATTAGGTTTTTACGTTATCTTCTTTAAGGGGTCGTACTGATTGAGCTTTCCGCCAAATTTCTTTTGCATTTCTTCAAATTTCTTCAAAATATCTTTTTGACTTCCCTCAAACAAAACTAAATAACTTCCTGCCCTCTTTGATTGCATAACATTGTATCCTTCTACTAATTTTTCATTTATACCCTTCACTATTTTTATTTGTTTGACAATCTTGTATACCCAAATACCCAATCCAATAATCAAAATAGCAAAGATGGAGAAATGAACTTGTTGAGACCAAAGAGCAATAAATAAGGGAGTTGAAATGGATAACAAGGCAATTAAATAACTATTATAAGAAGATATTTCCGACCTATTTAAGTCTATTAACAAATTTAATCTTTCAGTATGAGCTTTAAGATTTGGCCTTTTGCCCTCTGGTATAAGTTCCACCCATATCTTAGCTTTTTCTTTAAACGGATTTATCATCTTCATTCTTATTAATCAAAAGCCACCTCAAAACCTATATCAAAGCACTCGCTATGAAACTCGTATAATTTTCCTTCTTGTTCTTGAGTAGTTTTATTAAACTCATCTGAGATTGGTTTTCCACATTTATCACATAAGTCTGTCATATAAATATTAGAAAGGGGAAGGTTAAATGGTTTTCTATACTCTCTTTACGCAGAAGTAAAAAAAGAAGCAATGGAAATCCCTAAAGCTACTAAAGAGATAATAACTGCAACAGCAGAAGCAATTAAAGTAAAATCTTTTCTTCTTATTTCTTCTAACATTCTAAGCTCTTGCATTCCAGAAGGGGTGACTATTTGATGTGAAGTATTTATTGTAGTTACATATCCTAGTTCATGGAGAGAGTTCCATGGCTCGCCTTGAAGATATTGTTTAAACTTTTCAAGGTCTTCTTTTTTAAGTTTATCAAAAGCATCATTTAATGTCCATTTTGATAGGAATTTAAGCGAACCATACCATTTCTTATCTATTTTGTTCATTTTTATTCCTATTTTCAAAATGTCTTTGTTTATCATTTATTAGAGTTTTAATTTTAACTAATAAATAAGATTTTAAATCTCCTTGAATTGTCTTTGGATAAACAGGAATACAATCAATATCTAATTTTTTATAAGCATCCCATTTTGCTTTTTTACTTGCTAAATACTCTGGGGTATTCATGCCAAAGTATTCTATAATTATTGAGTATTTAGGCAACCAAAAGTCTGGATACCATATCCTTAATTTTTCAGAATCATTAGTATGTTGTTGTTTAATTAGTAAAGGATGTTCATAAACAAAATTAATATTATATTTAGTTAAAACTTCTGCAATTGCTTCCTCTCCATTACTTTTGAAGGTTGTCATTTTAAATATTATATTAGCTCTATTAATTAAACTTTCTATAAGCTTTGTAAAATAAGTTCCTCTTGTAAAAAAAGTAAAGAGGGTTCATCATTCCTCAAAAATTGAGGATAATATAAGACCAATCTCCTACTCCTTCCACCAGTAACTTATATTTAAGTTTTTATGTAATTGAGGTTGGTAAATACATTCAATTCAACAAAAACATTTAAATAAGAGTTTACTATATTATAATTAAGGGTGAGCAAAAAAGCTTTATAATCAACAAGTTGTGATGTTCCTATTCCAATCTGTTGCTGTTGTCAGTCATTTTTGGTAAGAGTGACTAATTTCTGCTCACCCATTTTATTATCAAAATTAAGTAGTAAAATTTATAAACAAGCTATTCTATGTAAAAGAACTCTTACCAGAGTGAAAAAAACAACTAAATAAGAAGTGATATTATATTATCCTGATTTTAAGCTGTTTTTGGATTAACCTAAATAAGTCGGGAGTGAAAAAGACGAAGTATAAACTACAAAATGTCAGAAGAACGAGCAAACCTTTATCAGGTTTATGACTATAGAAACTCTGCAAGAACAGTAATAATCAATTTTAAAGAAAATTCTTTGGAAGTAAAATATTTTGTAAAGACTGAAGAGGATTTAAAAGTTTTCCTAGAAAATCTTGATTATTATATTGAAGAGATTAAAAATATTAAGCAACATCTAAAATTTAAATTTATAACGTGCAGATTTGACTTTGGAAAACAAAATATTTCCAAAGAAGATATGAAGAAGTTAATTGATTTTCAACATAAAGCTTTTGATGAAATAACTATACAGAAAATAAAAGGAAATAATATTTTCTTCCAAGAAATGCTAAGCTATGCTTTTGAAAATTATGAGTTGCATATATCTACTTTAACAGATATTAAAACAGACATTCAGAATTTGAAAGAAACCATAGAGATTATTCAAAATTTTATTCCATCAAACTCTAAATGGTTGTATGGAAGATTTGATAAGTATATTAACAATTATAGGTTAATAAAAGAAGAAATAAAACATAAAAACATTTCTATTGGGCTAACTGCTTGCCCAAAGAGATATTCTGTTAGAGATTTACAAAATGAAGATGTAAAGAATTTGTCTGTATCTGCAATTGCAAGAAGTAGTGTTTTTAGTTTTGATGTATGTTGTTTGGAATATAATCCTGTTCTTTCAAGAACAAAAAAGATAAAATTTATTCCTAAAACAGATATAATCAATCCAAAGCGTTATGTTTGGGAAATTGACGAAAATAAAAAAAATTTTGTTGATGAAAGATTAAATAATTTTAAAAAACATAATGCGATGGACTTATCTCAGACAGCTACTTCAAGACAAAGAGAATTTCAATTAGTTATAAATCATCTTTCAAAGTTGATGGATAAATCAAATCAATGATATTTCCCATCAGCATTTCTTTTTCTTTTTTTATTTTTTTATGAACAGCATTTCCCACCCATTTACAATAATACTTTCTTCTACCTAACTCTTTATTGGGTTTTCCTTGTATTTTTCCACACTTAGGGCAAACCTTTCCGTCATAGGAATAAAGAGTTTTAATTTCTAGAATTAAAAGATTATCCCATTTATTTTTTACGTCCAATTTTTGAAGATATCTTAATCCATAATTCATTTTGGTTTCTCCTTTAAAACTATGACATAAACCTTCTTTCCATTATATTCATCAGAACAAGGAATATACCCTCCACCATTAGCATATGTATGAATTTCAGAAACAAAATAAGTGATAACTTTCTTTTCTTCTATTTCCTTACATTTTTTAGTTTTAGAACATCTTTGACCTTTTATAATAAGTTCATCAAATTGTTCTGCTTTTGTTTTTCTAGCCATATTATTCCCTATGGAATACCTATGGAATATAGTATAAAAACTTATTGTTTTTATTATTCTGGTGTATAAAATAGTTTATTCACCCTAAAATTACATAATACCACTCTTCAATTCTATTCCTTAAAAGCTAAATTGTAATCTATTAACTTCATTAGGCTATAATAGTCTTTAAATTACTTTTTTATTAAATATTTAAGAGGCGATAAATGGCAACAAAATCATTTCTAAACAACAAAAGGCTTCTTGTCAGAAAGACATTAATTTTTACTGAAGCATGTGATAGTTTAGAAAAAACTACTGGGAAGTTCATCCCTATTGATGACCTAAAGAAAGAATGTATGAAACTTGCTAAAGTAATGGATATTAAGTTTGATAACCAGGATTTTCGTTATTTTGATAATGAAATTATGATGGCAGGTTATACCTTTCACCCTAAGAAAGATTTTGTTCAAAGGGTTAGTACCTTCCAACAGAATTAAATCTTGAATAATTTATCAAACAAATCATCCAAAAAATCCTTTCCCTTTCCTTTTCATAGTCTTTTCAGCCTTTCTTGGATTTTTACTCCAAAAATAACTCTTAAGTTTAAAATCAGTTCCTTTGCTTGTCCAAGATTTTGAATTATTTCCTATTGCTCCATCCCTATGTTCTTTTGCTCTTGTCCAAGGAGACCTTCTTGTTATACCAGTATAAGTTTTCTTAGAGTCATCATTTCTCGTGCTAATTCCTTGATAAACCCACCCACCTTTTCTTTTATTTTTCATCTTATTTATTTTTGTTTAATATAGTATAAATAATTTTGGTGCATTGGAGTTTTGTATAAAGATTAATTGATTCCCATTTTCTTTAAATAAGATTCTTTATTTTCAATTATGTGTATAACAAAATCACCTATCTCTGAAAAACTCGCTAAATTCCAATCTTTTGTTAGCATTATTCCGTTTTTAGCCCTCATAACTCTAAGGAATTTTTTGTCGTTAGCTACATCAGAGTAATCTTCTATATCAAAATCAACTAAATTCATTTTACCTTCTTCACTAAATTTTCTTAGAGCTTCTATTTCTTTTGTGCCACCAGCCTTGAACGATGGTTGTTTAGAATCAAGTTCTTCATATAGCATTGAAGGAATAACAAATTGAGACCCTTCAAAGTGGAGGCTTGTCTGAAAATCTTTACTGATAATTCTGCTGATTATAGCAGACGTGTCTATTACAATAGCCTTATCTTTAAAGAAGCCCCTTAATTCGATTGAATCTATTTCTTTTCCACACTTTGAACAAAAACATTCCGTGCAATATTTCTGATGATTATAAATTAAACATATCTTATATCCATTCTTGTGACAATATTTACATGTAAAGGAAAGACTTGCCTGTTTTTTAGGAAATCTTCGTTCTATTTCTCTAACATTACCCCATTTTGTCCTTACAAAAGGAGGAAAATTTGAAAAAGGGAATAATTTTCTATAAGATATGAGATAATTATCAGTCTCTGGATTGGAGGGAGAACCATTTTCAAAAGTAATTTTTTCTCCCGAATCTGGATTAATAATAACATTTTCTTTAGATAGTCTTTCCATTTCTAAGAGTCTTGCTCTCCTCGCTACTAAAGAAGCCAACGAGCTGGCTAAATATTTAATGTCGGCACCAGATAAAATAAAGGTTTGTGAACCATCCCCCTTTAATTTTGTTAATTTGTCTCTAAGTTCATATCCAATCCCATAATCATCTAAGAAAAAAGCTTCTTTTTCTGGTTCTTTAGATAATTCTTTCAATAATTCAATATTACCTCTATCAAGTATGATATTGATTTGTAAGGAATCTATTTCTCCTGGAGATATTTGTTTTATCAAATAAAAAAACTTGTCTTTTATTGCATTAAACAAATTTTCAATTTGTGTTTGCCTCATTTTACTTACATCTTTATTTTTTAACATATTTCTTAAATATTGAATATTTTTCTTTTCAATTTTTACTCCTCCCAAAAACAAAGAACCAAATGTTTCCCCTCTCCCCGCTTCATCAAATCCAATAAATATCTCTTTATGAATTTCTTCTTCAATAGAAATCTCCTGAGAAGAATCTTTTGGATTTATTCCAAATTTGTCATTGATTTCTTTTAAGAGATTGTCTATATCTAACTTCCCTTGAAACGTCAATTTATTAGTCTTATAATACCGAACATTCATTGAACCTTTAGAAGTATTGAATTTTAAGGTTTCATTACAGTGATTAACATTCTCTACTTGAGGATTCCCTAAATTACTACAAAGAACAGACCTAATTTTTTTATAGGTTTCAGTTTCTATGTTTTCATATACAAAATTCATTTTGAACCCGAGCCCTCTGATTTCTTAGTTTTTAGCAACCTTCTCGTTGGTCGAACCCGTTTAAAGGGGCTTCGAACTCCATCAAAGGGATGTTCTATTATATGAAGAAAAACCTATTTAAAAATATGTATCATTTTATATTAGTTACAAAAGAGGAGATTTATCCTAAACATTTCTTCTTTTATTCGCCTCAGTTTGATGTTCCACTAAACCCTTAAATGTATTAGAATTCGTAGCATAAAATAAACTTTCTTTTATTTTGATATATTCCCATTTATTTTTGGTCAATCTGGTAGCATCTTCACACCATCTCTTTGCTCTTGCATCTTTAACCCATACATCAGGGTCTTCTCTTCCTTTAGTCTCAACAATCCAAATAGTTCCATCTTCTGTTCTAACGATGAAGTCTGGATAATACAATCTAAGATGATTTTGTCTGTCTACATACTCTATATGGAAGCCAACTTTTTGTTTTTCAAGTTTAGAATAAGAGGCTACATCCATGCTATTTTCTAAGAACTTTGAAAATTCTAATTCTAAGTTGTTATCACAAGAAACACTATTAAAAATACACTTTTCAGGCTTACTAAATACTTTTTTGCTCCAAGGATAAGCGGGAGTTTTACTCAATAAGACAAACTCATTTTCTATTTTAACTTCCTGCTCCTCTACAATCAAATCTAATAATGGTTTCTTGAATATAGAAATTAATCTTTGTCCAAGAACAGCACCGTTCATTCTTTTTATAACTTTCTTATCATTTATATTTACTTTTTCATCAAAAAAATATTTTTCTATATACTCTTTTACTAATGGGGCAAATTCACTAAATCTCGAGGGTATTCCTACTTCTTTTAATATTTGTTGAGTATAATAAGCAACAACGGAATCTCCGTCTTCAGGAATAGGAAGAATCCATTTTCTTTTAATCACAACATCTCCAACTTCACCATGTCTAACAATTCTTCCTTCATAATTGATTGCCTTTTCTTCTTTTGTTCTATCAATTTTAATTTCTGGTCTTTCCAATTTTGAAACTTTAAAGTCTTTGAAAGAGATATTTTTCTTTGATAGCAAAGGAGTTAATTTAGGTATTTTGAAGTCGTGTTTTAATTTTGTTTCATCAACAAAAATAGTTTCAAAACTTATAGGCACATTAAGATTTGTCATTCCAAATGAAACTCCTTCTTCCTCTAATTTTCTTATAAAATCTTCAAATGCCTTGTTTCCGATAACATCAACTTTTTCATCAAAGCCAGACATAGGATAAGACATTAATCTGAGACCTCTCCCTAATGCTTGTTCTGGCAATATTTTTGCTTTAGCTGTAAAAGGTCTTAATCCTAAGATTACAGAAACACTCTTAACATCCCACCCCTCTCTTAACATCAAAACAGAAACAATTGCTCGATAAGGGTTTTCTTTTCTATCTACTTTTCTACTTGCCAATCTTGCTTTATCTAAATCTTCTTTAGTTATATCTCCACTAAGATTTGTATGGATTGTTAAAACTTTTCCTTTGAGTTTCTCTTTATTCTCTAAGTACCCTGCAATATCATCTGCTTCTTTAGTATTATTAGCCATTACAAATAAAATTGGCTTTTTCTTATCTCTTTCATTTGGAACTTCTTCATATAATTTCTTCCAGTATTCTTCCCATCTTTTTACTGCAGCATCAATCCACGCACTATATCTAACACTTGCCTTGCTTGAGGATATTTCTTTTCCTTCAACAATTCTTCCAATTATTGGTTGTTTTACTATACCAGCGTCTATAGCTTCAGCAAGGGGATAATCAACAACTATCCATGGAAAAAGATTTCCTGCTCTTGATTTAGGAGTAGCAGAAAAATCTAATTGCATAGAAAGATTTCTTTTTTTGTCTTCTAAAAGATTTTCATTTAATTTCTCCATTATTTTAACCCAGACAAGTGGTTCTCCACTAATCTTTAAATCATGAACATGATGAGCCTCGTCATTTAAAACAATTAAATTATCCAATCTCATAATTCTTTTTATTAACTCTTCAGCAGATTGACCAGAACCAATTTTCTCTTCCGTTGGCTTTTTTCCTAATTGTTTTATTACAGGATTAAACACTTCATCACTTTCTATTCTTTCATATAGTCTTTGTATGTTTGTTAGGATGATAACCCCCTTTCTTGTTTGAGAAAAAGATTCTTCTCTCATTACTGTTTCCATATCCCATTCGTGCTTCCATTCTGGCGGAATTAAAGGGTCATTAGAAAATATCTTACCAGCTTCGAAATCTTCTTTTAATCTTTCATAAACTATTATGTTTGGTGCGAGAAGAAGAAAGTTAGGAGATAATTCAGATATATTTTCTTTAATAAAGTTAAAATAAGACCAAACCATTGCCAAACTCATTACTTTGGTTTTTCCAGAGCCCGTAGCCATCTTAAAAGTAAATCTTGTGTAATTATCTTGTGAGGGGTCATAAAATATTGGTGTTTTGATTATTTCCATTAAATCCTTAAACCTTCTTATTTTTAATACTTCAAAACAGAAAATTAAAGTTTCAATTGCTTCTCTTTGACAGAAATAGTATCTAAATTCTTCACTATCACCATTAATGTGCTCTTCTTGAAACCAATAATTTAATAGTCTTTTTGTTGTATTAGTAACATTTGGGTAGTCCTCATCTCTCCAATCATTAATCATTTTTCTTAAATGCGGAACTGCATAACAATTGGTTTTTAATCTTTCTTTTGGAATTTCAAAAGGGTTGTTCATTTTATCTCAACTTCAATAATTTTAGTAGTGTCATTCCCAAAAATATCAACCACTTTGACCATTATTTTATAAGTTCCTTTCTTAGAATAAGTGTGTTCCTCACTTTCTATTTCTAAGTTTTTATTTCCTTTTGTTCTGAAAGTCTGCCATTCATTATGAAAGGTGTCTTCCTTAAAATTCCAATCAAGTGACCAGTAGTCAATATAATCTGTAAAATTTTTAATATTTTCTTTAGCTTCGTCTGGAATCAATTCTGGATTCGGAATCATAAAATTCTTTAGTTTTATCTTAATAGAATTTTTCTTTTGTGTAACATTAACATCAAGATAAGCCAATTCAAAGAACTTTATATCTCCACTTTCTACAGCTCTTTTATCCATAACTTCTCTTGGTATTTGTCTAAGGGCTAAATCAACACCGCTTGATTTAGCTTCATCTTCAATAAGAGTATGCAACCCATTTTCAAATTCCCATCCTAAAATATCTAATTTTTTTATTTTGTAAGTCTTGCATTCTTCTAAACAATCTTTAATCTCTGTCCAGGTTATTGGAGAATCTATAGCACCGACATGAACCATTCTGTCTCCAATTTTTCCGTGAAGGAATCTATAACTTTCTAAGAATTTAGCATGATATAATTCTGCTATGAATTTTATGTAATCTAATTGGTCTTTTCCCAAAGTATCTAATTGCCATTGCTGTCTTTCATATTTTCCTAAATTAAGTATTTCAAATGGTCTTCTGACAACCTTGTGTTTTTTAACATCAATATCAAGAATCCTTTTTCTCATTGTGTGAATTGAAAACTTTCCAATATCTCCAATAATCCATCTTCTTCCCAGCTTTTCTGCTACTGCTGCGGTTGTTCCAGAACCCCCAAAGAAATCTGCTACTATGTCTCCTTCTTTTGAACAAGCATTTATTACCCTATCTAAAAGTTGTTCAGAATTTTCTGTTGGGTATCCTGTTGAAAAAGAATATCCTGGAATGTCTGTCCAATTTGTATCAAGCATTGTAGTTTCAGTGGGTTCAACCCAATATTCAGGTTTTGGATTATCTTTTTTACATTTAGAACATTTTTTCCACTCGCCTTTTGTATGTTCATTTCCACAATTCTTACATTTAAGTCTTAATTTTCCATTTCCAATCATGTCATCAATCTTTTCTTGAGAGTATTTGAAATGCTTACCTGCAGGAGGGGTCAATTTCTTCCCAAAAAATATTTTAAAACTACCTTTTCCAGAAGAATCATCCATATGCCTCCAAAAACCTTTTCTTGTTTCATCAAGTTTTTTCTTAGTTTCATATAATTTATAACTTTCCCCTTTTGAATAAAAAAAGAGGGAGTCTGTTGCGGTTGGGAAGACTTTTTGTAATTGAGACTCCATAACATTTTTTCTAGTTCTATTGACAATTATTTCGTTTCTGAAATTTTCTTTTCCAAAGACTTCATCAAGAATTAACTTAACATAATGACTATAATGATAATCAAATCTTACATATATATTCCCATCTTCCGAAAGCAAATCTTTCATCATTAATAGTCTTTCATACATCCATTGACAGAAGGAGTTTAATCCATCACTCCAGATATTCCTATAGGCTACTTCTTCTGTTATAGATGGTGCTTTGGTTAGGTTATCTCCATTATGTGCTTTGATAGTAATAGAAACATTAGAGCCAGTAAAAAATGGTGGGTCAATATAAATTAGTTTTATTTTTCCCTTCATAGATTCTAATCCTATTGAAGGGTCTCCATTAATTAAAGAAGCAAGCACATATTTGTTATCTCCCCATATAATCTTATTAGTCCAATCTTCATTTTTATCAGAAGAAAAAAGAGTTTTTTGTCTTGACTTACCGATTGTTTCTACTTTCTGAAAAGGTAAGGAAACCTTATCTATAGGCTTCTTGTTTCCAACTTCTACTTTTTCATATTTCTCTTTCCATATAAGCTCTGCCTGAAAATCTTTATTTACCATTTTTTATTCATAAAACTTAACAACCACCATACTTGACTGATTAGTTATAAATTTATGTTCTCCTGTTTCTGATTTAATCATAGATACAATAACATAATACTTGGCTCTTTTTTCAAAATCTTTACAATGAAGTTTTCCTTCGTTGATACAATGATTAAGGTCTACTCCAAAAGCCTCCCCTAATTTATTATATTTCTTAGCTTCCTCGGGAGTTATTTGTTTCATTTGATTTTTTAGTCATTTTACTTTATTATACCCTCCATTCTTTGATACATTAATACGACTATTGATGTAATTTCTTTTAATTCTTTTTTAATCCATTTAATATCTTCTTTCAGTTTTTGTTCTTCTTGTTTGTCCATTTCATCTTCCCTCGCACCATTCACAACATTTAGTGGGACAATCCGAGTTTAATAATTTAATTGCACTATTAAATAACATTTCTCCATCCTTGGCATTAATATTCATCTTCTTTAGTTCAGTATTAAAAACCACATCTCCATTGTCCTTGACTTCTTTTGGATAATAAAATAGTAAGAAAGCAAAATCTTCTGTGTCATAACCATTCTTTCTTAGTAGAAAATTATAAATTTCTAACTGGAGCTCATAATGTTCATGGGTATCTTCTTTCAGCGGAAACCCTCTTGTCTTATAATCCAGCACGACAAGTTTCTTGCCATTTATTAATATATTATCCACAGCCCCATGAAGAACATTTCCTTCTTTGTCTGTCCATTTTATTCCCTTAAAATTACTTCTCCAGATTTTTAATTTCTCTTCATCATCAAATAACTTCATATTTTTACACTCCCCATTATCACACAATTCTGGAGGAAGTTTTCCTTTATCTCTAAATTTATCAAAATGAGTTTTTAATATAGAATCCATTCCCGAAGGCAAGCTAGGAAAAATACTGCTTTGACGTTTCCAGACCTTGTGTTGTGTAAGCCAAAAACATCTAGGACACTCTTTCATTAGATTCAGGCTTGATGGTGATAGTTTGAATGTTTCTTTCCTCCTCATTTTCCTTTCTGAACATGAAGTATTAAGTCATAATTTAGATTATATCTTTTTGTTTCACTTCTTTTCCCCCCATGAATTTTCCTTTTTCCTTTATCCTTTATAATTAATATTATTCTCCATTCTTCAAGTTTTCTAAGATATTTCTGGACAGTCAGATAAGCTATCTTAGTATCCTTTGATATTTCATTGGCAGTCATTGCTCCACCTTTCTTATGCAAAGACAGTATTATACTAGTTATTTTAGAGTTTATTCTGAGTGTCCCCTTTGGAAACGTTTGTTTTTTCATTTTTTAAATATATAACTAATTTTGAATTATTAATCTCGTCTTTAGTTTCCTGTTTTTTCGGATTGAAAACTATACTTAACATAGACATTTTATCTAATCCTGATTTTAATACTATATTTTTTGGAATTTTTATGGAAAATTGCTGTGTTGTTTTATCAAAGGCAACTTGCTTCTCTATTTTTATTTCTTCTTGTCCACCCTCGATAAGTGACCTTACCTCGGAATATATACTTTCTATACTTTCGATTGTTCCAAAATAATTTCCCTTTGTGTCATATACTTTTTTCTTAATTAATTTTTTGATATTATTCTTTTCACCAGTTTTTTTAGTCTTTTTTTTCATTATAATTTAGTAATAAACAGACTATATACTATTTAAATCTTTCTATTTTTATTATATTGTAGACTATATATTATTAAAAAATAACAATATTTAAATACTCTAAGATATTATAATAAATAGACTATTTAATATAAAGTCTATTTGGAAGGGATGTTATGGGCTCTCTTCTTGGGTGGCAGGTTATGGGGCTATCTTGATTAAGGGGCGACCAGTTTTATGGGAATTGGTCGCCAGGAGGATAAAATTCACTTATGAAACAGAGATTAATACAATCTTCAATAATTCGCAGGAAAAATATTTTAAGACTTCTTATATACTTTCAAGTTTAGATTTTTCTAGTATTATAACTGAAAATTCATACTTAAAATTTTCCCCAAATTCAATAATAAAGTTGTACTTATTCAGGTTAATTAAAGGAATAAGGAACTACGAAAAGCTTAAGGAATATTTTATTGAAAATGAAGAGGAAGCTTTCCAACTAGGTTTTTACAAAAATGAAGAGAATAAACTAAAGCTTCCACCAAAAAGAACATATAATAATTATTTGAAAAATAACCTCTCCTCTGAACAAAAGCAAGAACTTAATTTACTTGCTGAAAAAATATTATCTCTTGCAACAAGAAACAACATTGTTCTCGATATAGAGATTGTTAAAAAGACAATCAAAGATAAAAAGAAAAATCATGAAAGAGAAATTAAAGAAGCTGTCAAGTTGATTAAGAAACTTGTTTATCCTTTAGTTGATTTGAAAATTAAAGAAAATGGCAAGTTTACAACCAAAGATTTGCTTGATGTCTTGGTTCATGTGGCTGTAACAAATGACTTTGCAAACAATGGTTCTTTTACATTTAGGCAATTGAACCCAGAAGCAAAATCTCCTTCTGGGGATTTAATGATGTATCATTTTTCCAAATTTCAATCAATAGGACAAATAAGAGAAATGTTTGAAAGAATATCAAGTTTTATATTTAATTTTGCCAAGAGTAATTATAATGTTCTAAAAAATAGGAAGCATGACATTGCTTATGATGTTCACAAAATACCTTATTACGGCAAAGGTATAGTTTATGCTTGCGGAGATAAATTTGAAAGAGGCACTAGCAATTTTATTGAATTTTTGACTTGTTCCATTGTTGTAGCTGGAAGAAGATTTATTGTTGATGTTGTGCCAATTCATCCTCTTGACGATACTGCTAAATTACTTGATAAAAGCCTTAAAAGAGTAAAAAATAAAATTAGCATAGATAAAGCATATTTAGATAGAGGATTTAATGCAGTAAGTATCTATAGAGTTTTAAGAGAAAATAAGATAAAGTATATAATGCCTATTGTTAGGAGCCCCACTATTAAAGCTGCATTTGATAAGGCAGAAGGAATAAATGCTTATGTTTTTCATGATTTTAAGATTGGTCAGAAAGATGCAGAAAAAGTTAACCTGATTCTTGTAGATGATAAATTAGGTATTAAACGTGCATTTATTTCTAATTTTGACATTGCTCCTTGTTTAGCTTATCGCTTTTATGAAATGTATTCGAAGAGATGGGGAATTGAAACAGGATATAGAAATCTTGACCACGATTTTCAGGCTAGGACTACAACAAGAAATTATCATATAAGGTTATTTTATTTTCTTTTTTCAACCTGTTTATACAATCTGTGGGTTTTAGTGAATATTTGTGTCAGTTTGGCTATTTATGGGAGAATTAAAAATAAACCAATTGTTACTGCTAAATTATTTGCTATTTTGCTTTATAGAGTTAAAATTGAGTATTTTGATAATGGTGGTTAGCTTTATAGATAATTATTTAAACTTCTTTACTTTTTAGTTATTGGAGTTAAAGGATTATGAAAAAACCAACAATTGGGTTATTATTAGTAGCAGGACTTTCAACTTTATTTTCTATAGGCGTTCGTTACCTTATGGGTACTGAAGGAACTGGAGATGTTCTCTTTTGGCTTTTTACATTAGCAATAATTTCTATAATTTTAGCATTTATTAGTGAACAAAATGAGTGAACATTAATCTACTTTCCTATCTACTGTTTGTGTTGCAAGATTAAAAGAAATTTGAATATTGGTTATTATCAACCTCGCCCT
>Ga0051987_10000845_pt1 | contig 16468 bp, 14 predicted proteins | sample CryGey08umfilter_2_FD_58083 | JGI IMG/M metagenome (GOLD analysis project Ga0051987, IMG submission 58083) | Groundwater microbial communities from aquifer in Utah, USA - Crystal Geyser 4/10/14 0.8 um filter | ecosystem: Environmental > Aquatic > Deep subsurface > Groundwater | place: USA: Utah... | reverse complement strand
TAACTTAAGTCCTAACCAAGCCCTTAGACTCCGAGGGCAAAATGTCCGTACCTAAAACAATTGGCCTAAATTAAAAATTTGGTATTTCCCAACCAAATTAAATGATTATGATAATTTAAGCTTGTTTTATCAAATCCTACCTTATCTATTCTTCTTAAATTGCGTCCAGTATATCAAAATGGGGCTGGCAATAAAGATAGAAGAATAAGTTCCCGTAATTATGCCGATGATCAATGCTAAAACAAAATACTTTATCGATTCACCTCCGAATAAATATAGGGCGACTAAAACAAGCAGGGCGGTTAAAGAAGTATTCAACGAACGAATGATGGTCTCGTTAATAGCCTTGTTTATGATATCCTTGAATTCCAATTGATAGCTTCTCAATAAATTCTCTCTAATCCGATCAAAGACCACTATGGTATCGTGCACGGAAAATCCTAAAATGGTTAAAAGTGCCGTCACAAAAAGCAAGCCTATGTCCACTTGATAGAAATAACCCAGAAAGGCAAAAGTCCCGATAACAATCAGAACATCGTGCGTTAAGGCAACAATGGCTGCTATCCCAAAGACATAAGACGATACCTGACCGGAAGAAACTTTCCGAAAGGCCCAGGAAATATAAGCAGTAATGGCAATTAAAACTAAAATTATCGCCGTTATTGCTTTTTGCTGCAGCTCTTTTCCGATGCTAGGACCGACATTCTCAAAACTTATTTCCGATACCGCTCCAAAGCGATTGTTTAACAGGTTCAATATTTCGTTTCTGGTTTCATTATCAACATTTTGCATCCGAATAATCGCCTCGCTATCTGAAGCAGGCTGAATCGTCACCTCATTAAGATTCAAATCGGAAAGCGCGGTTTCAATATCTTGAATAGTGGGGCGTTCCGTTTCAAAGTCGACCTGCAATAACGAACCGCCGGTAAAATCAATCCCTAATCTTAAGCCTCCGACGGCAATAAAATAAATACTGGCCGCAATTAGGATTAGCGAGATAATAAACCAAATTTTGCTGGTACCGACAATATTATACATTTTCTTCTTCTTTTACCTTTCTTATTCCAAACGGCCACAAGCTTTTCCATTCCTTTTTCAAGGTGATAATTCTTAAAAAGGTTCTGGTAATGGTGATGGCCGAAAACATGCTTAATAAGATTCCGATCCCCAAGGTAATGGCGAATCCTTTAATCAGGCTGGTTCCAAACCATCCTAAAATGACGCAGGTGATCAGGGAAGAAACGTTAGAATCTCGAATAGAGGACCAAGCGCGCTTAAAGCCATCTTCTACCGAGCTGGCTAACGGCTTGCCGCTTCTCAATTCCTCCTTCATTCTTTCAAATATTAAAACATTCGCATCCACGGCCATTCCGATTGACAAGATAAATCCCGCCACTCCGGCCAAAGTAAGGGTGACCGGCCACAATTTAAAAATGGCCAGTACCAAGAGGGCGTAAATAAACAAAGCCAGCACCGACAATAATCCTGGCAAGCGATAATAAACAATCATGAAAATCGCCACCAGCAACAAGCCGAGCAAGCCGGCAAAAAAGCTTCGTTCTACTGAAATGCGGCCAAGCGTGGCACCGATATTCTGCTGATTGACCAAAGTAATCGGCACCGGCAAAGCGCCGGAATTCAGCCGCCGGGCAAGGGTTTTAGCTTCATCTAAAGTAAAGCTTCCGGTTATTACCGCCTCGCCGGACGTTATTTCCGCCTGCACTACCGGAATACTGATGGGAGAACCGTCAAGGTAAATCGCTACGGGCTTATTAAGATTTCTTTTAGTGATTTCAGCGAAAAGTGCTTTGCCTTCATCGTTAAATGATAGTGATATTTGGGGCTGGCCAGAGGTCTGATCGAACTGAACACTCGCGTTCTTCAGCTGCTTTCCGGAAAGGCCGGTGTTAGCGTATTCCACCGGTAAATTTTGGTCCAGGGATTTAGTCTTAATCAAAATATGGCTGGCCCGCGCTTGCAGTTCTTCTTGCTCCTGCTCGTCAGTAACGGTCTTTTTTTCTTCCACCTTGATGATATGGTAGCCAAAAGCGGTCTGGACCAATTCGGGATACACTTTTCCCGCTTCCGCTTTATTAAATATAACGTCTTCAAATTCGGGCACCATCGCGCCTTGAGGAAAAAAGCCAAGGTCGCCGCCTTGGGCCGCCGAAGTATCTTCGCTGTTAGCCTTGGCTAATACCGCAAAATCAGCGCCCGGCGCTAACGCTTCATCAAGAATTTTTTCCGCTTTAGCTTTAGCCTCAATATTGTACTGGTCAACTTCTTCTTGGGTTAATTCCGGCTGATCAATCGTTTTTTGTTCCCTAAATTCCAGTAAAGGAGTTTCCCCGATTAATTTGATCGCCTGGCTGACATCGGTTATTCCGGGCAACTCTACGATTACCCGGTAATCACTGCCCACTTTATTGGTTTGAACCACCGGCTCGGAAACTCCAAAAGCATTAACCCTTCGTTCAATTACGTCGCGAACCCCTTCTACGGCATCGGCTTTATCGGCCGTAGGAATTTGAGAAGTATCCGCTTGATAAACTAAATGCGTTCCGCCCATCAAATCCAGGCCCAAACGAACCTTCAGTTCCTTAAAATAGCCGCCTATCCTAAGATCAGGGCCTTTCGGCCAGTCGACTACTCCCGCTAAGCCGCTGATTACCAAAATGATAGCGAGAGTCAACCAAAGTTTTTTTCGTGGAGTCATAATCTAATCGTCTTTAGCTTAACACAAAAAAAATAATCTCTTCATTAACGCCATTATAACTATTTTTTCCTTTTTAATCAAACTTTCTATAAATCTAATCAAAAACATAAACCGGAATTCCCAAAGATGCCCACTGATAGATCCAGGCGGCGTTCTGGCGGGAGGCATTGACGCAGCCGTGGCTCATGCGATGGCCGAAATTATTGTGCCAGTAGGTACCATGAATGGTATAAGCGCCGTTAAAGGATAAAACATGGGGAACGTCCTTTAAATCATAGTTATCCGGATCATCCGGACCATAGAACCAGGTCATGTCAACGGATTCCCGCTTCAGGAACACGCTAAAGTCTCCCACCGGGGTGGGATGCTTGCTCACGCCCGAGGAAATTAAAAATGAATTCACCAATTGGTCATTCTCGTAGGCGGATAATTTCTGTTCCGTTAAATTTACATCGATATATTTATAATCGTTGGCTTTTCCTTCGCCGATCCAGATTGAGGGAGCGGCAATAATATCATCTTTGCCGTCGCCATTGATATCGGCTAGGGCTAAATTCACCCCTCCTCTAAAATCATCTTCGTAAGCGAAAAAATCTTTTTCTAAATGTTCTCCGTAAGCTTCGAACATTCTTACGTGGGGGCCGCCCGCTCTGGTCGGAGCAATTACCGCTTCAGCCAAGCCGTCTTGATCAACATCGCCGCTGGCTAAATTTATTCCTCCTTGAAAATAATCGGGGAAGGCATCAAATTCGCCTAGGATCGTCCGATTGGCATCCGCTTTATAAATCTTGGTCCAGGCTCGGCCGAATTTTTGAATGGCCACAATCACCTCTTCCTCTGCTCCGCCATCCACATTTCCCACGGCCAGGGATACCCCGCCGCGGTCACTTGACCGGAATGGAAAAAAATCAATGCCGGTGTACTCGCCCTTATAATTAAAAACTCTTACCTGAGAACCTGCCGAGGAGCCGGGCGCGGCGACAATTTCGTCTTTTCCGTCGCCATTCACATCTCCCACCGCAACATTAACTCCGCTTCTTAAATTTTGATCGAAGGCGAAAAAGCCCGGGGTGAATTTTGGATTTCCATTCTGATCGAATATCCGGATATGCGGGCCGCCACCCGGTCCGGCGCCGGTGACTATTTCAATTTCGCCGTCGCCGTTTAAATCGCCGCACGCCACTTTGATTCCCTTGCGGAAAGTTTGGTCATAGGCCATAAAACCGGTGACCTTAAAACTGTAGGGCCGGAATATTTGAACGTGCGGCCCTCCTCCTGGTCCGGCGCCGGTGACTATTTCCGCCTTGCCGTTCCCGTCAAAATCACAGGCCGCTACCGAAGCGCCGCCTTTAAAGTTTTCCGAATAGGCCATTAAATTCCGAATTAAATCCCCTTCCGTGTTAAATACCTTTATTTCCGGAGCTCTTGATTTGGTGTAAGCAGAAGCACAGATCGGAAGGCTAAATATTAAAATGGCAATAATAATCGGCTTTTTTAACATAGTTATATTTTAACAATATTAAGCAAATAAAAAAAGAGGGAGGATTAAAATTACTAATTTCTAATTACTAATTACCAATATCGTGCTATCAATCAAAATTAAGCATCCGGACGCCGCGCCAATTAACTGATATTGCCCAAAAAACCAGATTGCTATATAATTTAGCGTTGGCTCTTTGATAATCTACGGAGGAGTAAGATGAAGAAAAGATCACTTGGTTCACTGCGTAATCGGGCTCAACTGGCAATAAATACATACCAATTATCAGTAATTGCCTGCTGCGCCTTTTCGCCAGGACATGCCAGGAAAATAGCCGAAGTGCTTGGCTGGGATGAAGACGACCAAAGAAGCGTACATGCTTTGACCCGCATTTATTATGACTACGGCCAAAACGCTTTTGAGGAATCATTCCAGTTGTGGCCCAACGCCAATTACGAAAAGCTGTGCTTTTGTTCTTGCCACCGTGGCGAAGCGGACTGCGATGAATGTGCTGACTGTTACTCTGGCCTCTGCCTTTGCGTCTGTCATTACTGCGAATACTGCGATAGCGGCGACAGCCTTTGCACCGGCAATTGCCTGTGCGAGTGCCACAGCGGAGATTGCGATGACTGCTGCGACTTGTCGCCCTGCCTATCGCCGGGACATTATGACGATGAAGACGGCTATGTCGGCGTTTACGAAGGCTGTCAGCACGATGAGGATCATGCTTACGAAGACGAACTCTTTGACGTGGCAACGCTGAATAATTTCGGCGCCGTTTATCAGGATTGGCAACAGGGAAACTATGATGGCAAAGAGGATGATGAATCTGGAGACGGCTGGGAAGCATCGGAAGAAGATTATTCCGGTGAAAACCAGGAATACGAAGACGGCCAAGACGATACCGCCGACAATCCTCCTCCGGAAACTCCTCACCATAAGCTGGAGCGTATTGCCAGTGCGATCAGAAAAGCCTCGGGCTGTAATTTCACCTGCGAAATTGTGCAAAACGTCAATGGCAGCACCAGAAACGCCGACGCCGATTCCGACCGCCAGCACCTGCGCTTTACTCTGCGCGACGTCACCGAGCTGGATGATGATGCGCTGGCAACTCTGATCGGACATGAGGCCGGCCACGTGGTCAACGATGACAATGAGCGCATGCGGGATTTTCAAAAGCGCTCGAAATTAGCGGTTCACGGAGCCATGGTCGCGGTAGATCAAAAGCTGAAAGCAAGCGGCCGCGGCGTTGTTGTCCGGGGGCTGGCGCAAGTGGGAACGGCTGTTGCGGCAAGCACAGTCACTCATTTGGCTGCGTACCACGAAAGCCGGGTGCATGAACACGAAGCCGACGAAAAAGCCGTGGAATTTGCCCATAAAGCCGGCTTTGATCCGGAAGCCATAACCAACGACCTAGCTCAACTGGCCAGCCACGCCAGCGAAAAATTCGACTTGCTGGCCACCCACCCGCCCATTCAAACTCGCATCATTAAAATTCTGGACAAAGCGCAAAAGCTTAAGGAGGATAAAGATCCTTAAAAGCACTGCTGATATTTTTTCGGCAGTGCTGATTTTTTTATAGGGAGATAAAATGAAAACCCCCAAGCTCGGTTTCTCGAACTTGGGGTTTTTGGTAATTTTGCTCAAAATGTGCGTATCTACTTGACCAGCACCATTTTCTGGACATCGCTGGATTTTCCGATCTGCAGATTGGCAAAGTAAATGCCGGAGGAAAGATTGGAACCATCAAAGACCGCGGTGTGTTCGCCCGCTTCCTGTTGGCTATCAATCAGTTTAGCTACCATCCGGCCGCAGATATCATACACTGACAAATCCACGCGGCTTGCTGCCGGAAGCCGGTAACTCATGGCTGTGGCGGGGTTGAAAGGATTCGCCTGGACTTTCAGTTGAACCTTACGGCAAATGGGCAAATTATTATTTTCTCCGTCGTTCTCCATTATTTCAATGAAGACATTGCCGTATGCCTTGGTGGGTAAAGTTATGAAATGACCGTCTCTTAATCCCACCACAAAGCTGTATATTCCCGGGTCAAGCCACCATGGTATTACATAAATTTCACTCGCTGTTAAAGCAGTGTCTTGAGGAAGCGTAAATCCCCATCGGTAAGCGATCAGCGCCCCGGTTTGCCCATTCAGCGGTATTAAGCCTCTTTCCAGATCAGCACAGAATGGTTCGCTGGTATGGTTTCTTAATACCAAATCGTAACTAAGGGTGTCGCCACCAACCACATGCGTGGAAGAATTGGCTACAACTTCAGTGCTTAGTCCCAGTATCGTAGGCGGTACAAAGGCCAGCGTCGGATCCATTGTATTATTCGAGTCAGAGAAATCGCCGGAGAACAGATAATTGTCGTCTTGCCGGCGGGCGATGTTTGCGGTTTTGTCATCGCCCTGCTTTTCGTAGCTGTAATTCCAACTATATAACGTGTTGCATTCGCCCATCCACCAATCGCGATGACCCTGGAGGTTGGTTGTTCCTAAGTATGTCACGCCTCCGTCTTCAGCCCGGCATGCTGACGTGATATAATCATCGGCATCATAACCGACCGCCGTATTTACCACAACCATGCCACTATTCCAGCTAATCTCCATCACAGTGCCGTCCCAGTGGGTGGCGTCATTATATGACGATCCGGCCAATATCAATCTGCCGTTCCAGTTGAAATCAATGTCCATTCCTACATCATCGTTTTGGCCGCCGTAGGCCTGCTCGAAGTATGCTTGGCCGGCATCATTTGTCTTTATGACCCAGAAATCCTTTCCGCCGGCGCCGATTGAGGCCGTCGTACCGATAATCGCGAAACCTCCGTTCCAGGTTATTTCCGTTAAGTCGTTGAAAACGTCGTCGCTCTCACCGCCGTAATTCTGGCTCCATTGCACGTTTTGGCCGGAGTCGTCTATTTTAGCGATCCATCCGTTCTTGTTTTCACCGGCAACCGTCAGATAACCGATAAAAACAAAATAATCTCCCACTTGCGTTACTAAGTTCGCACAATCGTTTCCGTTGTCGCCGTAAGCATGCCGCCAAACAACGCTTCCATTTTGATCCAGTTTGATCAACAGGGCGTCGCTTTGTTCAGCAACCGTTTTGCCGGCAAGGATAAATCCGCCGCCGTCAATTTCCTCGATAAAATAGGCGGAACTTGAGTCCAGCAGCGCCGTCCAAACCGTATCATAACGTTCATCTGTTCTGATAACCCAGGTTTTTCCGGAATCAGTCGCGCAAGCGATGACACAGCCGCCGTCAGCCGTCGTTTCCACATATCTGGCTTCATGCTCGTAAACGGCGCTTCCCTCATAGCTTATGGTAGGGAAGATCTGCGCGAACGCGGGTAATGCGGCAAAAAAACAAATCATAACTGCCGCTGAGATTGGTAAGTAGGTCTTTCGCATCTTTTCTCCTTTTTTTGGTTTTTTACCGGACATACCGGAATCCATCTGATTTTTAATGAGCTGCGCGTGCCGTAAATAATAAACGATAAAAATAAAACGTCAATGGGGATAAATTTTGCCCTTGGCGTCTTATTTTTTAAAACAATATTTGTCCGTTGGCAATTTTACTTGCAGCGATATTTTTTACTTAACCAAATAATTTTTGACGGCAAAGTCATGTTGCCCGATAAAAATAGTTTTGATGCTGTGGTTTAAATTAACTATTATCGTATAATTTTAATACTATAATCGTATCATGTTGATACGAAAAAACATGTGCTCGATTCACGAATCGCGATTCTCTTCCAATTTTTTCCGTTTTTTCAATAAAATCAAAGCAGCGATTGATAAAATAATTACCGCCCCAATGATATAAATGAAGTAACCACCTGTCATGGATTTATAATAATCTAAACTGCTGATAACTCCCCACCCGCAAACCGGCACATAATATTCACTGTCTTTCGCCAAAAAGAATCTCCCCTTCTGCCCCACGGCAAAATTCGGTTCGTCTTCCGCCCAGGAACACATATCGCCCTCACAACCGCCCCATTGCCTGATTATAATATTTTCCGCGCCGCTACCTTTGTAATATTTATCGACTTTCACAGATGTATATGTATAGATAACATCCGATTCTTTGCCGGTTTCCACCTGTGTTATTTCACCTTTTACAATAACGGTAGAAACCTCAGTCGCGAACTTTAGCTTGCCGCATTCAGAAGGCAAAAGCGCCAGGGACTGTTTTGGCAGGACAAGGATAAATAAGAATGATAATGCGATTGCTATTTTTCGTATCGGATTTTTCGGCATTTTGTGTTTCAAATGCCAGGGTTTGTTGATGGGCATATTATTTTACGGTTATATTACTCAAAAACGCTAATTTATAACGCAACAAACGCTGAATCTGTATATCAAAAAGACGATAAATAATATCAAAGCCATTGCCAATGCCGCGGTTGCCCCTTTGTCGAAATGGCGCATCTTTTTAGTTAAATCTTCTCTTTGCTGCAAATATTCTTGGTTTATTGCGCTAAATTTTTGTTTTAATTCTTTTTTCGAAATTCGCGATAAACCATGCCCGGCGTCAAATTCCCTGATCTTCTTCCACCAATACATTCTCTTATAAACGCCGTAAATAAAAAACAATAAAGCAATGCCAATTAAACCGTAAGCAATGGAAAAAACGATTTTGGAAACAGCGGGCGGGAGATCGCACGTGCCTACTTTATTAATAACCTTATATTCCTCAACAACATAATAAAGGCCGCGATAGTCTGCCGTGTCTCTTTTAATCAAATTCGCCTCAATCTTATCCCCCGCTTTAATACCGGGGGAGTCATAATTACTGTTCGACCGCACCTCTTTGGTCGGACTTAAAGTAAATTCAAAATATGCGCTTATTTCATCACCCGCTTTAGCCAGCACCATTTCATCGGATTTTTCGCCGTAACTGGCATTATATACGGATTCAAGAGTTATCTCGGATTTATCTAAAACCCGTTCGATTTTAATTTTTGCTTCTTCCGGATATTGGGCCGTCCCTTCTTTATCCGGCTGGTAAATTTCTAAAACGGTAGCGATTACCCCTCCTTCAGTATAATAACTTTGCCTGGGAACAGTTTCGGCAACAGGGGCGGCAATTGCTGAGTTTGCTACAGTGAAAAATAGGATAGCAGTAAGGAAAAGAGAAATTTTTTTCATATTTTTACGTCTAATTTTTACATAAAATGGACAAGCTATACCAATAGCACGTTTGAGTGATATTATTTTTATTTAAACATTCGTTTTAGTAATTTTTGCGTACAGATTTTTCTGGAATGCAAAGAAAATTGATCGAATTTTATCTACATTGCCCAGTGATTGTTCGGCATTAGCAATAGCGTGATATTTTAAATTCAATAGAATCGGCAGTTTCTCTTCATCAAGTTCCTCGACACCTTTTTCTTCATACTTTGATAAGACAAAATCCAAAAATTCTTTTTCTTTATCATCTAAATCTTTGAAAATCCCGCCTTTTGCTTGTTCTACGCGCTGTACTCTTGAAATCGGTTGAGTTAAGAATGAAATGTATGACAAAACATCAAACAGGTCGCTTTGTTCGGCATTTATCATCTTTTGCAGTGCTTCTAATTCGTTTTTACCGTAACCAATTTCGGATATTTTAACCAAAAATGCCTTACGTGTTGTTGGGTTTGACCAAATCTTTCTCAATTCTTCTTCGCTTTTGAAAAATTCTGGCATAGTACCGAACATATTATCCATAAATTCTTGGATAGATAATGGCTTGCCATCGGCGCTCCAAAACGAGGTGGAAATCATATGCTGTATCTCGCGCTCTTTGCCATCACGCAATTTTATTTTTAATTTCTTCTTTGGTTCTTCCGGCGGTTCGGGTGGCAGTGATGGCTCTTTGGGGCCTTTTGGTTCATGTGGTTCTTTTTCAGTTGTCTCGTCTACTGGTTCGCCATCCCATTCTGGATCAGCAAAGTGATGATAGGCATCAACAAAATCATAAATTGTAAAATATTCCTTGCCGTCAAAAAGCCTGGTTCCGCGCCCGATAATCTGCTTAAACTCAATCATGGTATTTACCGGCCTCATTAAAACAATATTTCGAATATTACGCGCATCAACGCCGGTAGATAATTTTTGCGAAGTGGTTAGAATGGTCGGAATTGTTTTTTCATTATCCTGAAATTCACGCAAAAATTGATCACCGCGAGTGCCGTCATTCGCCGTTACGCGCACGCAATAATTCGGATCTTTGCTCTCCTTCATTTGGTTGACTAAATCACGAACTGCCAGCGCATGATCTTGAGTGGCACAAAATATTATCGTCTTTTCGTTCTGGTTGATTCCATCCAATACAATACGTACTCTTTTTGCTTCTCTTGCCTTAATCTCAATTATTTTATTAAAATCGGGTTCTGTATATATTTTGCCTTCCTCCACTTCACCTTCAATGATTTGGTCGTCAGAAGTGTATACATAGTCGTCAAGCGTGGTTTTAATTCGCTTAACTTTAAACGGCGTTAGAAACCCATCATTCACACCCTCTTTAAGTGAATAAATATATACCGGCTCGCCAAAATATTTGTAAGTATCCACATTATCTTTTCTTTTTGGCGTCGCGGTAAGACCAAGCTGAACTGCTGGAGAAAAATATTCCATTATCCCGCGCCAATTACCCTCATCATTGGCACCACCGCGATGACACTCATCAATAATAATAAAATCAAAAAAGTCTGCCGGATAATCTCCAAAATATGGCGTGCCGTTCGAACCAGCCTGCGGTGAGCTTGCCGAACCCGTCATAAAGGTTTGAAAAATCGTAAAATAGACACTACCGCTCATGGGTACGCCACCTTTTTTGCGAATATCAAGCGGATTAATGCGAATTAGTGCGTCTTTATCAAAAGCGGAAAAAGCATTGAACGCTTGATCGGCTAATATATTTCTGTCGGCTAAAAACAAAATTCTCGGCCGTCGCGCGCCATCGCGCTTTAAATTCCAACGGGTTTGAAAAAGTTTCCAGGCAATCTGAAAAGCTATCACAGTTTTTCCAGTACCGGTTGCCATAGTCAAAAGGATTCTGTTTTTTTTCTCTGCCACCGCGTTTAAAACATTATTAATAGCAATTTCCTGATAATAGCGTTTGCCGTATTCGCCTTCGTTTGGTACACCGGCAAATTTTTCTTTCCATTCATTTTGACTTGAATCGTCGGCAGACTGGTCGGTAAAAGTTTTGTTCCACAGTTCATCAGGCGTGGGAAAATCAGTAATGCTTCCCTCTTTTCCGGTTTTCATTGATATTTCATATAGCTCTTTGCCGTTAGTGGCGTAAGTATAATTTATCTGTAATTTTCCCGCATACGCCTTTGCTTGAGCCACACCTTCGGTCGCAGCAAAATTTTCAGCTTTTGCTTCAATCACGGCAATTTTACGATTTTTATATACCAAAATATAGTCGGCTATTTCCGGCTTGCCCCTCGTGCCGCCAATTTGGATTCTGCCATCCGTGATCCGAGATTCACGCAAAACCTTTGAGCCTTCAACTTCGCCCCAGCCGCTGTTTTTCAGTTTTGGGTCAATATATTCAGCTCTTGTTTCTGATTCGTTCATAAGTTATTATTTTCTGCCAAACTTTTTTTCTATTTCTCCATCAGCAAGCTCTTTGCAGGACCATCTGCCGAAACGCGCTCTGCAATCGTTACACTGTATCTCACTCACGCCATCATAATGCTCGGGGCTATCCCATGAGTACTCCACCATAACTATGTTTTTGCTTCCGCATTTTTTGCATTTTTCCTCGTTATTGTCTTCCATATATTTATATTATTAATTATTTTTCTTATCCAGTGATGCTGGAACAAAACCATTTTGCTTCAGTACAAAAAAAACGCCGCGCAAAAGATAATTATTGGCAAAACCGATTGTATACACCCTGCTCTTACCTGGGATAGGTTTCAACATCTCTTTATTTCTAAGTCTTTTAATAATCCTCGACCGCTGAACCGAAGATTCTTGCCCAATAACCGCTGTGAGATTTGACGATTTTAAAATCATATCTTCATTTTTTACAACGGCAACTAAAATTTCGTATTCCTGTTGAGTAATATGCTCTCTTTCAAGCGCGAATGAAAGCATCGGCAGAAGAATCGTGCTTGTCATATATTTTAAATCAAGCAGATGATCGATTTTTTCAATTTCACTCTTCAATCCTTCCAAGACGTAAGCACACCATTGCAGCGCCTTTTCTTGTTCACCGCTATCAGCCAGCTCTAGCATATCATAATATTTATTGCGATCCATGCAAAAAATAGCTGTCGGATTTAAAATCCTGCCATCTTTTACTTTAAAACCCTGCTTAACCAAAAGCGCGTAGGTGAACATCCTGATAAGACGGCCATTGCCATTGTCAAATGGATGTATCCAGGCCAGGCGATGATGCGCCAGCGCCGTTACTAATAAATCGTTTTGGAGATCAACCGGCTTATTCACGAAATCAATCAGCCCGTCCATATAACCCAGAACTCTAATTGGTTCCGGCGGTTTATGAGAAGAATTAACAATTGAAACAGACGTAGACCGATATGCTCCAGGCATCCGCGATCCTTCTCCGGCGGGAGGAGGAGTGAGACCGTCCACGATAATTTTATGCAATTCGGAAATAAGCGCGCGGCTGAAAACAGTTTGCGAATTTACGTTTTCCTCAATAAACTTGATCGCCTTGTCAATATTAAAAATTTCTTTCAGCTGCTCATCTTCTGTCTTCACGGATGTTCGTTCTATAATCTTCTCAACAAATTCGGCCAACGTGGTATTGTTTCCTTCAATCCTAACTGATCCTAAACTTTCCATCATCTGAAAAATCTCTTTGAGCTGAAAAAATATGTAAGGCGGCACCGGCCCGCCAAGCCTTTTCATTCGCAACCTTTCAAGCTCTACGATGGTTTTAGCGAGAGATGAGCCCCAATCTGGCTCGTAAAGTTTAAGTGGTAAATCGTTGAATTTTGCGTTATTTACACTATCCATATTAGTCATTTAACATTATATATAAAATAATAGCTAATATAAAGGATTTTGTCAATAGTATCAACTTTCGTGATTTAACATATAAATAAATTGTAATTTAACATTCTATAATCCCCCACTAAAGGCTTTTTTCAATACCGATTTTTTCAACTCCTCCAAATCCGCCAACTTTTGCTTATAAATCGCTTCCAGTTTTTTAGTTTCAGCAGAAAGCGCGTCAAGTTTTTTGACAATAGACTTTTGTTCTTTAATTGGAGGAATAGCAATTTCTTGAATTTTAAAAATAGCGTGTGTTATATCTGGTTGCGCTGTTTTTGAAGCAAGCGAAAAAATTTTTGATTTAAAAATTGGGTTTTGTAGCCAAATAAATAAGTAATCCTTATCCAACTTAGAATTAGGAACAATTTTAAATGAATTGTTATGTAAAACACCTTTTCTGCCTCTAAATACTAGTCCTAATGAGTTACCAGTTCTTGTATATAAAATGTCAGACTCGTTTACTAAAGCATTGGCTGGATAATTATTAGGGTCAATATATTGTTCTACTGTATTGTTCCTTAAATCCTTAATCCTCAATAACGGCAATTCACTTTTTTCTACTAAAGCATGCTTAGTTTTAGCATTGATTGCTATTCCTTGAAACAAAGAACATACATCTCCTAATGTTTTTTCTTCCCAACCCGCACCTTTATTAGCAAACACGTTTTGTAAATAACTCTCAAAAAGTTCTTTGGAATTCTTCAGATTCTTTTCAGTGTTTTCTTTGGCTTTTGCTATTTTCTCAAAAACCTCATCCAAAATTTTCACAATGCGATGTTGTTCGGGAATGGGCGGAAGAGGGATTTCAATATCCTTAAAATCATTTTTTTGAAGATGTTTTATTGTTGCTCCTTTAAATAATTTTTTACCTATGAATTCTTGATTTAAGATTAGAAAATAATAGAAATATTTAATATCTACTTCCTTATTGGTTTTTATAGCCCAAGTATCTGTTGAATATGCAGCTTTGCCATCAAAATAATGCACAAAAAAATTCCCTCCAGTAGGCAAAAAAATACTCAAATCGTCTATTAAATATTTATCAGCTGTCTTTACATTAAAACCACTCACAAAAAATGGATATATACCTTCCTTGTTCCCCTTGGATTTTAAGGGAGATTTCTTATTCTCAATTAAAATTTCACCGAGTTTTTTTGTTTGCCAGCTACTCATTCAATATACTCCCCATTATGTAATTTTTTTGATTCATCAGTTTTTGTTTTAAAAACATTTGTTCCTCGTCTTATATAAATATTGTCTTGAAAATGATGAACTTCTCTTCTATTCCAAGGAGGAATTGTGATTAAAAGGATATTGTACCCCAAAACACTCTTTTCAATAAGTTTAATATGAGGCGTTGGTGTAATGTTGTTATGCACGCTGTTCTGTATGTACTGATCAAATTTTTGCCTACCCAAATCAGAATTTTCAATCGCGCCATCATCTTCAACGCCGTAAAAAATAATACCTCCAAATTTTGTATTAGCGAAAGCGCAAATTTCTTTAGAGATTTTTTCCATAGTTGTACCCACACTCTTAAATTCATAAAGCTGATCTTCGCCAGAGGCACAGATTTCTAATATTTGCTGCTCGGAAAGAGTTGGAAGCATTGCAATAGATGAAGAAGTCTTGTTGGAAGTATAGGAAGATTTTTGTTTTGGTTTATTTTTTGCTATTTTTTCTGGTGATTCAAAATATGAATTGGAAAGATGCTTAAGCAATGGCACTTTTACATAAACATAAGAATTTTCCTTCTTTATTACGTTGTCTCGCTCATCTTTCTTAAAATCAACCAATTCTAAATCTCGCATCTTTTGGAGATCTTGCAGAGTCGCAGATAAACTTTTACCACATTTTCTGGAAATTTCTTTTGAAGACAGTTTTCCATTTATCATACTAAAAACAAGAACTCTCTTTGGAGCTGATTTAAAAAGTATTCGGGCTCGAGCCACGAGTTCCTGAAGTTCCATATTATTTTGCTTTTTTTACCTTGAGCGCAGGAACTATTCTTGAAATTGTGCTTTTATTTACTCCTAAAATGTTTGCAATTTCATTTGCCTGGACCCCACTATGAATTAGCCCCAAAATCAAGAGTCTTTTTATTTCTTCTAGGGATTCTAGTTTTTCAGATTGTTTTTTTCTAGCCATATTTTTATTTATTCTTATTACTTTTAATTCGACTTCTCGTAACATTAACCGTATTAGCTGAAGTATTTAAAATTTCTGCTATTTCTGTCGGCGTCAAACCAAAACGATCAAGCATTTCAATATTTTCAGTAGCGGTTGCTTTACTGTTCATTGAAACTAGATTTAGCGCAATTAACACGCCTAGTTTTTTTGAGATTGATTCTAATAACTTATTTGTGTCCATAGTTATTTTTCCTTTCGAATAGCAACTAATTCTTTACCAACATGTCCCTGTGATCGACCTGTTATTTTTGACATTTCCACGGGACGTATTTTTAAATCATTTAATAATCGGACTTGTTCTTTTAACGAGAGCTCCTTCGGTGGTAATAGTCTCAATAAAAGTGCAGCAATAAGGTCCATTTTTTGCCCTAACTGTTGAATAAGTTCCTTTGTGTCTTTGCCCATATTTGTGTAAGTAGTTAAATTAATAATATAACTCAATAAACCCATTATACTCCTTATTAAATGGGTGTCAAGTCTTATCTGCTAAATTACCAATTTAACAGATTTGTAAAATATTATTGATTTTAGGTTATAATTTTAAGAAATAGTCGAGGATGCTAATGGTTGAATTTAATATTATGACCAATTTTTGTCAAATTCTCCTTACTTTCTTCATCTAACCCCTTCATCTCCTTCAGAATCTCCTTCGGCTCACGAAGCGCCACTTCCCCACCCTTATTTGGGTTCTTTACCGATAAATCAAAGGTTGTTTGATCAATATTTTTAACATCTACACCCCACGAATTGTCGCTATCCGATTTAGTCTTTTGTAATTTCACAAACTCTGCCAAATCAGCTTCATTCAAAGGATTGCCTTTACCGAGATTACGAGTGAGATTAAGCTGGTAAAACCAAACTGTTTTTGTCGGTTTTCCTTTCTCAAAGAAAAGCACAACAGTTTTTACGCCAGCGCCTTGAAAAGCACCACCGGGCAAATCTAAAATCGTGTGCAGATTGCAATTTTCCAAAAGCAACTTGCGAAGCGAAACGCTAGCATTGTCGGTATTAGAAAGAAAGGTATTTTTGATAACAATACCGGCACACCCCCCT
>Ga0051987_10000837_pt1 | contig 16583 bp, 15 predicted proteins | sample CryGey08umfilter_2_FD_58083 | JGI IMG/M metagenome (GOLD analysis project Ga0051987, IMG submission 58083) | Groundwater microbial communities from aquifer in Utah, USA - Crystal Geyser 4/10/14 0.8 um filter | ecosystem: Environmental > Aquatic > Deep subsurface > Groundwater | place: USA: Utah... | reverse complement strand
CCCCGCCTTCGCAGGAGTAAACTTTCTATTGAGAACGATCTGATCACGCATAAATACGAGATCAGGCTCTAAAAATTTTATAATGAATTGACGTTTCTTTTGATTCTCAATTAAGAGAATCTGAAGTTCTTATCACCTTATAATTGTCAAAGTTCTTTTTTTCTTCCCTGAAATCACTCTTTTTTCTTGAAGAAAAAACAGAGATGTCCAACTTTTAAAATTTAGGCATCACTGTTTTTTCTCCTTTAAATCTACAATGTACTTTAGGGTTTCTTCAAGTGGCGTAAGAGTTAATTTTTAGCTAATTTTAGCAAAATTACCTTCTTTCCATTGGCAGCTAAATAATAGACTATTTTTTAAGGCCTGTCAAGGGTTCTAATTATAAAGCGGATCCAGTTTTCTTTTATTGACCATCCAGCTTAATGCCGAAACAATAATAGTCACTATTCCTAATACCATTATAATTTTTGATACCGAGTATCGCGTTGCTAAAAAACCGACTAAAAGAATGAGTGGCAACCCCACCAAATTCATAAACATGGTAAGATTTCCAAATACCCGGCCTCTTTTTTCGTGTTGGGTTGCTTCGTGAAGCATGGTTTGGGCAGTGACAATAATCACTACATCGGCTAATCCCGATAAAAAAGCCATTAATCCTAAATAGCCAATCAAGGCCCAATAGAATACAAAGGAATAAGAAAATAGATGCGCTTGTCTTGCTAACACTTCGTATAGTGGCAACAGCGTCAGGGTAATCGCAGCGACCATAATTCCTATATTTATTATTTTTCTTTTGGAAAATTTTTCTTTCATTCGATTAGCAGATATTGCTCCCATCAGGGCGCCTAACCCCACGGGAGCAATTAAAAAGTAACCGATTTGACTGATATTGAAATTCAAAATATTAGTAGCAAATTCGGGAATTAAAGCGATTACCGCCCGTTCCGCGGAAAAAATGAAAGAAAATTGCAAAACTGTAATTAACAAAAGCGGAAAGCCTTTGATATAAATTATTCCTTCTTTCAGCTTATCCCACATAACTTTAAAGCCATTTCTAATATTTTTTCCTATCGCTTCGGTATCTTTAAGATGATAATTAAGAGGGGGAAGAAGTATATCCATTAATGTTGCTAATAAGTAGCTTAAAATCAGAAGGAAGTAGATATTTTCTCCAAATAAGGAAAGTAATGGTCCCGCTAACGAGTAACCGATAAGAAAACTGGTATAGAGAGTAAAAAGAAAAAGACTATTGGCTGAAAATAAGTTTTCTCTTTTAGCAAGAGTGGGGATACTGGAAGTTTCCGCCGGGCCGAAAAATTGAGAGATAGTTGAAATCAAAAAAGCAAAAAATAAAATGGCATAATAGGAATGGCCGTATAAAATAAAGGCAGCTACCACGATCGCCCTTAATAAATTGGAGGTGATTAGGATATACTTCCTATTCATACTATCAGCCAGCACCCCCGCCATACTACTGAAAATAATGGGAGGGATGCTTACCAATGAAACCAAAACACTGACAAAAAAGCTTGATCCGCTTAATTGGAAAACTCGAATAGCAAGAATAAAATTAAGCATATGGCTGGCGGGCTGAGAAAGAACTTGAGACAACCATAGTTTAATGAAATTGCGATTTTCGAATAGGTTAAAATTTCCCTTTTTAAGCTTAAACATAACTATTTTTTCCTTTTCTTTCTCGCTTTCTTGGAATTTTTATTCCTCCATAATTCTATTGATTTATGGTTTCCCGATAGGAGTATTGTCGGGACCGGCCAATTTTTGAATTTTACCGGACGGGTATACTGAGGATATTCTAAATATTCTTTATTAATAGTAAAAGAGTCTGATTTAGCGGAATCTTCATGTCCTAAAACCCCTGGAATCAGCCGAGCAACCGCTTCAATAATCACCGCTGCGGGAAGTTCACCGCCGCTTAAAACATAAGGTCCGATGGAAATTTTTTCGGATACCAACTTTTCTACTCGGGCATCAACGCCTTCATAACGACCAGCGATAAGAATAAGTTGGTCTAATTTTGCATAACTTTTAGCTTTTTGTTGAGTAAATTGTTTTCCGGTTGGAGTTAATAAAACAATTTTGGACTTTTTTCGACGGTTTATCTTTTTTAAGGCGCGAAAGATTGGTTCAAGTTTAAAGATCATTCCGGGACCTCCGCCGTAAGGTCGGTCATCAACGGTATGATGTTTATCTACGGTGAAATCCCGAATATTATGCATTTGTATCTGAATCAGTCTTTTTTTTACAGCTCGCTTAATGATGGTTTCTTTGAAATATGAATCAAGGATATTCGGAAAAATCGTTAAAATATCGAACTCCATATTTTTATAAAAAAAGGTTTTACAAAACAAAAACCGTAAGTCTATTATATCACAGCTTACGGCCTTTGTCTTTAAATATATTTATTTTATAATTTGAGGTCGTCTATTGCGCTAGTATCTTCACTTGGAGCGCTGTTTCGTGGACCACGTGATCCTTCTGGTTCGTAGATTTTTAGATTGACTCTGGCCTGATGCTTTGCTCCTACTACTCGTAGAAGGGTTCGAATGGACTTGGCGGTTTGTCCGTTTCGTCCAATCACTTGCCCTAGGTCTTTTTGGTCAACTTTGAGAGTAATAAGCACTCCCATTTCATCTACCGTTCTTTCGGTTTGAACCGCACTAGGATTATCTACTAATGCTTTAACGACGAATTCCACAAAATCTTTATCTTGGTGTGTTTCTGCCATTTCTTTATTAAATTACTGATTAGGTGCGTTGTGTATAACTTCATCTCCCTGCCGACCTTTAGCTCTAGTTTTCTATTACTGTTTGGGAATACTAGAACAGAGACTATTAACTATAAATATACCCGAACTGTTTTATCTGTCAATGATTGTATTTGTTTGCTCCGTTATTTACTTTCTGGATTATCTGGTTTCTTATTTGATTCTTCTGGCGCAACAATTTCTTTCTCCTTTATTTGGTCTTCTTTTACTTCTTCTTTCGGTTTAGGTTCCTCGGGCTTATTTGTTTTTTGTGGTTCTGCCGACACGGTTGGTTTATCTTCTTTAGTTTCTTTATTAACAGCTGGCTCAGCGGTAGCGGGTTTTTCTTCTTCCGCTGGCTGTACTTTCTTCTTGGGTCGACCCAGCGGAATTGATTTTCCTTCGATTACTTTATTTTTTATTAAAATATTGTGGATGGTGGGAGAAACTTGAGCTCCTTGGGAAAGCCAGTATTTGATTCTATCTTCTTTTAGATTAACCGTTCCGGGATTACTGTGAGGATTATAAAACCCCACCTCTTCCAAAAAGCTTGAGGTGGTCGCTTTTGATTTCTCTTGGAGAATTATCCGATACTGCGGTTTATTTTTCTTGCCTATTCTTTTAAGACGAATAATTAGCATAGCTATTATTTTAGTAAGTAATCGTTATAAGTATGTACATGATATTAACTAAAACCCGCATCTCTGTCAATGGTTAATCATTTTTTAATCAGAGTTAATGACAAAACAATGGTAAATCTGGGGAATTTATTCATTCTTATTACTTACCACCCCCTTTATTTTATCGACATCCTCCATTTTTACGCTCAGCAGCTTAGAAACTCCCTCTTCCTGCATTGTTACCCCATATAGAATGGCCGCTTGATGCATTGTAGCTCTATTGTGGGTAATGGTTACAAATTGCGTTTTGTGCGCAAAATTTTCCAAAATCTTCGAGTATTTGATCGAATTCGCCTCGTCTAAAGCGGCATCCACTTCGTCTAAAATAACGAAAGGAGGGGGGTTATTGGCAATGATGGCGTAAATTAGAGCAATAGAGGTTAGGGCTTTTTCCCCGCCGGAAAGCATGTTGAGATCGGAAAGCTTTTTACCGGGCGGGCACGCCTGAATATCAATTCCGGTAACTACTTTTTCTTGCTTAACCGGTTGTAATTCATCAGCCTGTTCCTCTTCGTCCAGTTCTTGGGACTGTTCTTCGCCTTCCGCTGGTTCTTTTTCTCCTTCCTCTGGAGAAGCGATTAATTCTTCTTTTTTAAGAGTCAAGGAAGCTCGGCCGCCGTCAAACAAGAGTTTAAAATACTTGCCAAATTCATGATTAATTTTATTGAATGCTTCTTTAAACTGCTTTTTGATTTTTTCATCCAGTTCTTCAATAATCTTCTCTAAGGAATGAGTGGCTTGTTTAAGGTCATTAATTTGAGTGGTGAGAAAATTATACCTTTCGGAAGTGGTTTGGTACTCTTCTTGAATGGCGGGATCAATGCCTCCGATTAAGTCCAACTGATTCTTTAATCTTTTTATTTTCTCTTCCCTTTCTAGGGGAATTACTTCCTTAATTTCCGGATCAATCGTTACCCCGCTTGTTTTAATGGTTTGAAGTTCGTCCAATCCCAGGTTTTCATTGATTTCTCTTTCTAAATCTTCCCGCTTGGTTTCTATTTTAGCCAACTCAATATTATTGCTGTTTATTTCATTTGATATCCCATTTATCCTAATTTGCAGCTCTTGGATTTCGTCTTGCTTTTCCAACAATTCATCTTTTTTGGTCTGTTCTTCTTTATTAAAAGAGTCTAATTTTTTTTGGGCGGCGTTAATCTTTTCCTCTATTTGAACCAGGTTTTTCTTAAGGTTATTCTTTTCCTCTTCCCATAATTTCTTTAGCGATTCCGGATCTTCGGTGGCGGCTTCAGCCATTTTCAGTTCCCGCTCTATTTTCTTTAACTCTTCTGCGGTATCGCTGCTTCTTTTATCCAGCGAATCCAGTTTCTCTTTTATTGACTGCGTGCTGATTTTCCTCTCATTTATTTCATTAACTAAATTGTCTTTTGTTTTTAAAAGGTTAGTGAGCTTTTTTTGAAGCTCCGGCAAGTCTGCTATTTCCTGGTTCGTTCTTATATTTCTAATCTGATCCCTTAGGCTTTTTAGCTGCTTTATTATATTATTTGCTTCTCGGCGCAAATTCCCTATTTCTTCTAACTGTTGTACTTTTTCTATTTTCCCCCAAAATTCCGTTTGTTCCAGATATATTTTTTCAATCGAATCCTGCAAAAACGGCAGATCTAACTCCGGCTTTTTGCGCAGTTTTTGAAAACCATCCTCAATGGCCTGCTCCAGTTGAGAGAACTCCGCCATTATCTTTTCTTGCTCCACCGATTGCTGATCCAAAAGGCCTTTTTCCTTAATGTATTTTGAACGCAATTCTTCCGCTTCTTTATGGACGTTTTTTTGAATTTGGTTCAACTCGGATTTTTTCTTTTCTAACCAGGCAATTTCGCCTTTCCCTTTTTGAATAAGTTTTAGTTCCGTTTTGCCTTTTAAAACGGCTTCTTCTTGCAGCATTTTGTTTTTTTCTTCTTGAAAAGACTGGTATTCCGCCTGGTATTTTTGAAAAAGCTGGGTGCGAGTGTCCGCTTGGGCAATAACGCCAATCTTTTTCTGGATTCCGGATTTCTCGTATTCTAATTTTTCTAACTGGGAATTTTTTTCTTCAAAATTATTCCTTAGCTCCAGATACTTGTGGTCTAATTCCTGCCATTGTAAGTAATAGTGAGTCCTTTGGATGTTTTTCAGTTCTGACTCGGTTGCTTCCCTTCTTTCTAGCCGTTTCACTTGGCGAGTTAAAGAGCGCAAACGAGGCTCAATTTCTTGCAATAATATTTCGGCCTGACCTAAATTATCGGTAGTCCGGGCCAGCTTGGTATTAGCTTGTTCTTTTTTAATTTGGTATTGTTTTACCCCCGCCGCTTCGTCAAAAAATTCCTTTCTTTCTTGAGAAGAAGAAGTCAGGACCCGCTCAATCATGCCCTGGCCGATAACGCTGTAGCTTTTCTGACCAAAATTTGCTTTAGCCACCAAAAAAAGCACGTCTTGCAAGCGTACTTTTTTGCGATTAATAAAATATTCACCTTCCCCGTTTTGAAAAATTCGGCGAGTAATCACCAGATCGGAATATTCAATCGGAGCGCCGCCGTCTCGGTTATTAATATAAATACTGACTTCCGCCATTCCCAAACGTGATTTTTTTCCCGAACCGGAAAAAATAACGTCTTGAGATTTTTTTCCTCTTAATAACTTTAAACTTTGTTCCCCTAACACCCATCTTACCGCATCAGCAATATTGGATTTTCCTGATCCGTTAGGACCAACTATAGCGGTAGTCCCTCGATCAAACTCCAATACCGTTTTATTCGAAAAAGATTTAAAGCCCTGGATTTCCAGTTTTTCTAGATACATAGGTTAAATTCAAATATCTTCATAGCCCCGCTCTTTCTCTAAAGGAAAAGACTAAGGGGATACTGTTAAGATTTAAAAATTCTGAAAAATTTTATAGATGAAGAGCCCGATTATCGCTACCCCAGCCGACATTTTTACCAGAGTACCGCCAACGAAACCGATGATGGTATAGGTTTTGAATTCGATTTTGAATATTTCATCACGCCCCGAAAATACCTCTCCTGCCATTGCTCCTACAAAAGGGCCGATTAGTAAAGCTGGCAGCCAGCCGAATACCGAACCAAGAATACCGCCGGCAATCGCCCCTCCGACTCCCCATAAGCTGGCGTTAATTTTTTTAGTGCCCCAGTACCCCGCCACATAATCTAAAAATATGGCGATAAAAGTAATCAGCGTGGCAAGAAAAAGATAATCCAGAGTGACTATCTTGAACTGGGTAATGCCGGAATAAAGAAAAAGAGCCACCCAGATTATAATGATTCCCGGAAAAAAGGGGAAGATTACCCCCAACAACCCGAACAGCATAATCACCAGGCTGATTATCACTATGATTAAATGGGAAAAAGTCATTTAAAAAGGATTAATTTACCATCCTTTGGTTTTAAGAGCAGATTTTGCCGCTTCTACCTGAGCCGCTTGCTTGCTGGGGCCCTCCCCTTCCGCCACCAATTCATTTTCTAACCATACCCCAACGGTAAAAACCTTTTTGTGGTCAGGACCATTCTCTTTTATCACTTTGTAAACTGGCGTAATTCCCGTTTTTTCTTGGCTAATTTCTTGAAAGCGGCTTTTCGGATCGTCGTAAAGATGGTTCGCTAATATATTTTCCAGATCGATGATAATGTTCTTTTTAATGAATTTTTCGGCAGTCTTCATTCCTTGGTCTAAAAAGATTGCTCCAATGACCGCCTCCAAAGTGTTAGCCATTATGGTCTGCCGGGCTTTAGGTGTTTTGTCTTGCGATTCTCCTTTGCTCAAAAACAGGTAGTCGATTATACTCATTCCTTCCGCTACTTTGGCCAACTGTTCACTTTTTACCAAGCTAGCTCGCCAATTGGTCAGTTCGCCTTCTGGTCTAGGGTAGTTTTTGTAAAGATACTCAGTCACTACTAATTCCAAAACGGCGTCTCCCAAAAATTCTAATCTTTCATTGTGTCCTAGGGGAAAACGAGGGTGTTCGTTCAAATAGGAACGGTGCACTAGCGCTTGCCTAAGCAGTTCTATATTAGAAAACTTAATGTCTAGTTTTTCTTCCAGTTTTGAAAAATCTTTCATAATTTTTCTTCTTGCTTTATCATCCTTTCATCATTTGTCTTAATCGCTCATTTAGAGAGATTAACACAGATAAAAAGGAATGTTGATTATTTTTCAGCTGGTGGTTTCTGTTCGCTCTCTCCCTGTTCCTCCATCTTTTTAAAGATTGTTCCTAAAACTCCATTAACGAATTTTCCGGATGATTCCCCGCCAAAAGTCTTGGCCAGCTCAATTGCTTCATTGATCGCAACTTTAGGAGGTATTTCTGGTGAGAATTTTAACTCAAAGATGCCAATTCTGAGGACATTGCGGTCAACGATGGTAATTTGTTCCAAAGGCCATTCCGGAGCATATTTTGTAATTAATTTGTTTATTTCCTCCAGGTGATTGGCCACTCCTTCCACAATACTTTCGGCAAAACCTTTATCATCAAAATCCGGAGCAAACTCTTTCAAGTTGTGCTTTAAAATCGGATGCAGACCTCCTTGACTCATTCCCTTAAAATCCCATTCGTACAGACTTTGCATCGCTATCGTTCTGGCAAGATGACGGTTGGACATAGCTTATGGTAGGCGAAACGTCGGCGTTTCGCCTACAGTTAATTTTATTTCTTGGTTTCTTTTTTCTTACTTTTTTTCTCTTCTTTCTTTGTTTTTTCTTTTGCTTCCTTTTTTTTCTTTTTATCCAGTTTGGATTTTATTTTTATAACCGCTCTACCGTTATAAGTTCCGCAAAATTGACAAACATGGTGCGGTAAAACCGGTTTTTTACACTTGGCGCATCGGGTAATAACAATTTTCCGCAAGGCAAAGTGGCTCGCTCTTCTTCTTTTGGAACTTTTAGTTAATTTTTTGGATGGTAATCCCATACGTTATTATTAATTAATGAAATTTTAGCTTGAATATTAATAATTTACAAGCGCTCTGCTAAACGAAGGTTACGCTGGCTACTTGGTTATCTTTTTCCTTGAACCGCATCAATCTTACTCCTTGAGTGGCTCGGCCTAAAACGGAAACGCTTTTTAAGGGGAGTCGAATAAGCTGTCCTTGATTGGAAATAATCACTAAGTCTTCTTTTTCCAGCTGCGCGTTTACAATAAAGGCTACTACCGCTTTTCCGGTCTTTTCCGTAATTTTTGCGGTTTTCACCCCTGACCCGCCTCGTCTTTGAACTTTATAGTTATTTAAGTTAGTTCTTTTGCCATACCCGTTTTCCATTACTACCAGCAGCTGTTCCTTAGTGTGGGTTTTTCCTTCAAAAACAATATCCATGCCGATAGTTTGATCGTTTTTCTTTAACCGGATGCCCCTGACGCCAGCGGCATTTCTCCCCATTGGCCTGATGTCTTTTTCTTTAAATCGGATCGATTGCCCCAAGGATGTGACTAGAATAATTTCATCTTTGCCCGAAGAAGGCTTAACCCATTCCAGATTATCATCTTTTCTCAATTTAATGGCAATTAATCCCGAACGGCGAACTTTAATAAAATCCTGAATATCCACTTTCTTGATCACTCCCAGCCTGGTAACCATTACTAAATATTTATGGTCGGAAAGGTCTTCTAAGGGGATTGCTTCGGTGGCTTTTTCTTCTGGAGCCAGCTGCAAAAAGTTGACCAAGGCCTGCCCTTTCGCGGTACGGGAAGCGGAGGGAATGTCGTACGCTTTCAACTGAAAGACTCTTCCTCGAGTGGTGAAAAAGAGAATGTCGGCATGAGTATTAGTGGAGAAGATGTGATCGACTACGTCCTGTTCTTTGGTGGTTAAACCGATTACGCCCTTCCCTCCCCGGCTTTGGGTTTTGAACATATTCGGAGCTTGCCGTTTAATGTAACCATCCCTAGTCACCACAATCATGGTTGGTTCTTTGGGAATCAGATCCTCTTGAGTGAATTTATCGACCGGATTGGGAAAAACCTGCGTGCGGCGCTCATCACTGTATTTATCTTTTAATTTCACCAGTTCGTCTTTGATAATTCCCAATATTTTTTTAGGAGAAGCCAAGATATTTTTCAACTGTTTTATCAGTTCGATCTTCTCTTTTAATTCCTGTTCGATTTTCAACCGTTCCAAGCCGGCTAATTGCTGCAATTTCATCTCCAGAATCGCCGTCGCTTGTTTATCGCTCAGTTTATACTGTTTCCTTAACTGCTTGTGGGCTTCTTCTTTATCTTTAGAACGCTTGATTAATTTAATCACTGCGTCCAGATGATCAAGAGCTATTTTTAAACCTTTTAAAATGTGCGCTCTTTCTTCGGCTCGATTCAAATCAAACTGGGTCCTTCGCTGCACTACTATTTGACGGTGCTTAATGTACTCATCGATTATCATTTTGAGATTCAAAACCCGAGGTTGAATTCCATCCACCAAAGCCAGCATATTAACGTGAAAAGTGTCCTGCAGAGACGTGTGAGTAAAAAGCCGGTTCAGTATTTTTTTAGGATAGGAATCTTTCTTTAAATCAATTACGATTCTTACGCCGTCTCGGTCCGATTCATCTCTAAGATCCCTGATTCCTTCTATTTTTTTGTCTTGGACCAGCTGGGCAATTTTGGTAATTAAATCGGCTTTGTTCACCTGGTAAGGAACTTCCGTAACGATAATTTTAAAAGTTCCGCTGGCCTCTTCGACAATTTCCGTTTTGGCACGCATCACGATGCCGCCTTTACCGGTAGCATAAGCTTGTTTAATTTCGTTAATATCGTAGATGCTGCCGCCCGTAGGAAAATCGGGCCCTTTTACAAACTTCATAAGGTCGTCTACGGTCGCCTTGGGGTTATCAATCACGTGGTTAATGCCATCAGTCAACTCTCCCAAATTGTGCGGGGGAATATTGGTAGCCATACCCACGGCAATTCCCATTGTTCCGTTAAGCAGCAAGTTGGGGAGTTTCGCCGGAAGAACTTTAGGCTCTTGCTTAGAAGAATCATAGTTCGGGACAAAATCCACCGTTTCTTTTTCAATATCCAATAGAATCTCGTCGGAAATCGAATCTAATTTTGCTTCGGTATAACGCATCGCCGCGGCGGCATCACCATCCATTGACCCAAAATTGCCCTGACCGTCTACTAAGGGATAACGAAGCGAAAAATCCTGGGCCAGTCTTACTAAAGAATCGTAAACCGCCACATCACCGTGCGGATGATATTTTCCTAATACTTCACCCACTACGGTAGCCGATTTTCTAAACTTAGCACTGGACTTTAATCCTAAATCCCACATAGCGTAAAGAATTCGGCGGTGTACCGGTTTCAATCCATCCCGCACATCCGGGAGAGCGCGAGCAACAATTACCGACATGGCGTAATCAAGATATGATTCTTTCATCTCGTCAGTAATCTGGCGATTAACCACTCGAGCTGAATTGTTATTCGGTTTCTTTTTAACGTCGGCCATTAATTTAATTGACTAAAAATATTAACTATTGATATTCTTATTTTCAAACTGAGGAAAAACTTTTTTTTCCAATTCTCTGATCTGCGCTTCTTTTAAGCTTTGCTCTTCCGATTCAGAATTATCCGATTTTAACTTAGCATTTAAGGTGCTACCAAACTTATCTATTCCTTCACCGATAGTTTTAAACATATCGCCGATAGTTCCGCTGATTTCAGAAAATCCTCCCCCTTTCTTAAGATCGGAGGGAATTTGTATCCTCAAAAAAAATACCCATCCTACGATAACAAGAACCATCGTTCCGCTCACTAAAATCCAGAGCAGCGATCTTTTTGCCTGGTCTTGTTCGGAATGGGAAAAGGAAGAAGGATGTCTTTTTTTGTTCTTTTGATATCCAATATTTCTTCCGGCAACGTTTTTGCTAGAAGATGGCTTAAGCGTTTTTTTGCGAACATCCTTTTTGGTCAGATCTAATGGTTTCATGTTTATATAAGGGGAAGTGAGCTAAGGGAACTATGAGGGTAAAGGGTTAAAAGGCGTTTACTGATTCTCCAGTACGATTATTTTCATTTCTTCTTGGGGGAGGTCTTTCTTTTGGATTCTGAGGCGCTCTATTTTTTCTGAAGACTTTGCTCCCATAACTTTACAAAAACTGTCTACAGAATCCAGTTTTTCCTTTACTCCCAGTATCCGATAATACATGGGGATGACAATCCGGGGCTCAATCTGGCTGACTACTTGAGAAGCTTGTTTTACATCAAGCACGGCATTCCCGCCGACCGGAATAAACAAGATGTCTAACCCTTCCAATTTTTCCATTTCCTCGTCTTCCGGAGGGGTGCTCAGTGACCCCAGGTGGCCAAGCGTCATATTCTCAATCTCCATCCAGTAAACTACTACTGTTTCCTTTCCTTGTTTTTGGCGAACGGGAATTCCCTGAAGGAATATCCGTTTTACTTCGTATTCTCCCGGTTTATCAATAACTAAAGCTTCTGATTTTATTTTGCTTAAATCACTTTCTTTCCTGCTTACGGTAATAATATTAACGTTAGAAAACCGAGGAGCTCTCAGCCCGTTTTCCTTTCCCACTGGATCGGTAATCAAAGTTACTTCCCCTGATTGAATTTTAAAACAGCTTTGTCCAAGCCATGTAATATACATATCCTCTTGCTTAACTTAGTCTATTAATTTGACTTTAGAATAGCATAAAAACAGCTTGAGGTAAAGAATAGGAAAATAAAAAAGGCCCCCTAGAAATGGGCTGTTTTTACGCCATTTTAACCTATTTCCATATCAGAAATATCCTCTTTTTCATCATCAGACGAAGACTCCTTATTAACGGGAGGGGATTCTGTGTTTTCTTCGTCTTTAGAAGCTGTCTTCTTGAATTCAGAACCTGACTCTAAAATAGAAAGTTGCTCCATGGCTTCTCGGCGTTCCAAGTTATTGCCGCTCCCCAAGCCGCCTTGAAGCGGCACGGTGGATTGCCCTTTGGAACTAGCAACATCATTGCTATTCGGCTCTTTATCACCTTCTTTTTGACTGGAACTGGCTGAGGTTTGAGCTTTTTCCCGCAGTTTTTTTTCATCAGTCTGATTTTTTGATTCCCGTTCAATTTGTTCCGCCGTTTCCCGCTGATGGATATTTTTTAAAGCGCCAATCAAGCCTTTTAGTTTATCCAATTCTTCCTTCGGTACTCCCTCTAAATCACGCTTGGTAAGTTTATGTCCTTGAATTAGCTTGGTGCGCAATCTATTTTTGGTTTTAGGATCCATTTCGGTTGATTCGACCGCCGTTATTTCTTTTTTAATCTCATTTTCAAACAGTTTTTCCGCCGCACTGCCCCTAATCAATCCTCTCCGGCTCCTTAATGATTCTCGAATATCTTTGGTAAAACGATTTTCTTTTACCCCTTGTTCCTTCAGATGTTCTGATATTTCTCTGGCCGCTTGCTCGTATTGGTGTCTGCTTAATCGCTGAGGTCCATAAAAATGGCCGGTTTTTTTGAGTACTTTTACAACCGAACCAGTAACCCCTTTTTTACCCATCATTTTAGAAGCCATATTATGAAGACTGTCCCTGGAAATAGAAGGGTTTTTAATTAAACTCTGCTTAGCTAAGTTTTGCATTCGTGAGGATAAGGCCATAGTATCTATATCATACTATTTTTTTATTATTTTGTCAATATATTTGCTATTTATGAGATATTCCGTTACACTTATACTTACAATTTTTTGAGTTAAGCTGGCATCAGTAATTGGTAATTAGTAACTTGTAATTAGTAATTTTAGTAATTAAGGAATATACACTGATTATCGATTACTAATAATAGCTGGCAATTACCAGTTACTAGTTACAAACTACTACTTCTAAAAAAATAAACATATCTAACTATTAACCTACTTAATCATTAAAAATGACCATTAAAACCGCTAGTAAAGAAAAGACGGATAGTCCTTTGGCAAAATTACTATCCGAGGAAGATAAATATAAAATCCCTAAGGTTGGTGAGATTATTGAGGGAAAAGTAATCAGCATTTCTAAAACGGAAGTGCATTTGGATATTGACGGAATCACCACCGGAGTTATTAGAGGCACCGAGTTAATTGATGAATCGGGGGAATATTCCAATCTCAAATTAGGCGATACGGCCCAAGCTACTGTATTAGAATTAGAAAATGAGAACTGTGAAATAGAGCTTTCCTTCCGCCATGCCGGACATCAAAAAGCCTGGGACAGATTGATTAATCTTAAAGATGAAGGGGTTATCGTTGATGCAAAAATTATTGAGGCCAATAAAGGCGGGTTAATTATTAAAGTGGGTGGCGTCGGCGGCTTTCTGCCCGTCTCCCAGCTTATTCCCGAACACTATCCCCGAGTAGAAGGTGGGGACAAAAATGTCATTTTAGAACGGCTGACTTCTTTCATTGGCCAAAAATTTAGAGTAAAAGTAATTGACGTCGATGAAAAAGAAGAAAAACTAATTGTTTCGGAAAAAGCGGCTTGGGAAGAAAAACAGAAAGACGTTTTGTCCAGCTACAAAATCGGTGACGTCGTGGAAGGAAAAGTGACTGGCGTAGTCGATTTCGGAGCTTTCGTCGAATTTGGCGAAGGGCTCGAAGGTCTGGTCCATATTTCCGAATTGGCCTGGCAGCGAATTGATGATCCTAGAGACATAATTAAGGTAGGTGATGGCATTAAGGCGGCGGTAATAGGCATTGAAGGATCAAAAATTTCTTTAAGTATCAAAAAATTAAAAACTGACCCTTGGAAAGACGTGGTTAAAAAATACAAGATTGGCCAAGTGGTAAAAGGAAAAGTCTTAAAGATAAATCCCTTCGGCGTCTTTGTAGAACTGGATCAGGATATCCACGGCCTCGCCCATATTTCTGAGCTTTCCGATAAGCTGGTCCATGATCCTTCCGATATTGTAAAAATTGGAGAAACTTACCCTTTCAAGATTTTGTCGGTTGAACCAGAAAATCACCGTTTAGGACTATCGTTAAAAGCAGCCAATCAAAAGCCTGATAAAAATAAGGTGCCAGAGTTAGAAAAGAAAGAAGAGCAAAAAGTTCAAATAACTACACCAACTTCTTCCCCTGAATCCAAAAAAGAAGACGATGAAAAGCAGGGAACAAAGAAAGATAAAAAAATAGAGTAGAGTTAATCTTGCCTAAAGCATAAAAATTTATTATAATAACGGCTGGAATGTTAATTTCGAGCGGATTTAGAATATACTTTGAATTAAGCTATCGCTATGAAAAATCTGTTTAAAAATTTCATCATCTTTTTTCTGGCTTTTTTGACTATTGCTGCGATTTTCAGCTTTTATAACTCCCCTTTGAATAAACCCCAGGAAATAGGAGTGGGAGAACTAATCGATAAGATTAATAGCGGGGAGGTTCAAAAAGTCACTGTCGATGGGGACAAGCTGGATATTACTTTAAAAAACGGCGATCAGGTTGAGAGCAGAAAAGAACCGACTGACTCTTTTTCCACCTTACTGAATAACTACCAGGTTGACCCGGCGAAACTAAAAGGAATCAACATAGAAATTAAAAACGAGACTTCCACCGCTTTTTGGCTGGGAACAATTCTGCCTTTTTTGATTCCTTTTTTACTGATCGCGGCCTTCATTTATTTCATGATGCGTCAGGTGCAAGGAACCAACAATCGCGCTTTGATGTTCGGGCAATCCCGGGCGCGCGAAGTCAATCCTCAAAACAAAAAGAATCGCATTACCTTTAATGATGTTGCGGGCGCGAAAGAAGCTAAAGAGGAATTGATGGAAGTAGTGGATTTTTTAAAAAATCCCAAAAAATTTACCAGCTTAGGAGCCCGGATTCCCAAAGGCGTGCTGTTGGTTGGCCCCCCTGGCACCGGCAAAACATTACTTGCCCGAGCGGTAGCCGGTGAAGCCAACGTTCCCTTCTTTCACATATCCGGATCAGAATTCGTAGAAATGTTTGTTGGAGTAGGAGCTTCCCGGGTGCGGGATCTTTTCAGGAAAGCAAAAAAGAACGCGCCCGATATTATTTTTATTGACGAGATTGATGCCGTCGGAAGACAGCGGGGAGCGGGCCTGGGCGGATCGCACGATGAAAGAGAACAGACTCTTAATCAAATTTTGGTGGAGTTAGATGGATTTGAAGCCAACGCCAATGTCATTGTAATGGCCGCTACTAACCGACCGGATGTACTGGACCCCGCCCTTTTAAGACCGGGCCGGTTCGATCGACGAGTGGTTTTAGATCTTCCTAGCTTGGATGATCGAGAAAAAATATTACAGGTACATGCCAAAAGCAAACCGCTGGATAGTTCTGTTAATCTTCGCGCCGTGGCTGAACGGACGCCGGGATTTTCTGGAGCCGATCTGGCTAATTTGCTCAATGAAGCAGCCATCTTAACGGGTCGACGGAATAAAAAAAGGGTTTCTCTGCAAGAATGCTTAGAGAGCATTGAAAAAGTAATCTTGGGGCCGGAAAGAAAAAGCCACGTTTTAAATGAAAAAGAAAAGGAAATTACCGCCTATCATGAGGCCGGACACGCCTTAGTATCTCACCAACTTCCCAATACTGATCCGGTAAGAAAGATATCAATAGTTGCGAGAGGACAAGCGGGGGGGTATACTTTAAAATATCCCTCGGAAGATCGCTATCTCCATTTTAAAGCGGAATTTGTAGATGATCTGGCGGTAATGTTGGCGGGATTGGCATCGGAGAAAGAAATTTTTAAAGATATTACCACTGGTGCTCAAAATGACCTTAAACAAGCCACGGCTCTGGCAAGAAGATTAGTGACTGAATTCGGCATGAGCGAGACACTAGGACCTCAGACTTTCGGGAGAAAAGAAGAATTAATATTTTTAGGAAGAGAGATATCGGAACAGCGGGACTACAGTGAAAAAGTGGCCACCCTTATTGATCAAGAAGTATCGAAATTTCTGAAAAAAGCTTACGAAAACGCTACGGAGATTATCAAAAAGATGAAACCTAAACTTAAGGAAATCGCCGAATTGTTAATAAAAAAAGAGACGATCGAGCAAAAAGAGTTTGAAGCTTTATTAAAAACCTAATCTTAATTATTTAAATATTGTAGGGGGCAATATGATTTTTCTCTACCGCGACATATTAAAAGAAGCTTGGTGGATTACCTGGCGTAATAGATTCTTGTGGTTTTTTGGTTTGTTCGCTGCTTTAT
>Ga0051987_10000821_pt1 | contig 16772 bp, 8 predicted proteins | sample CryGey08umfilter_2_FD_58083 | JGI IMG/M metagenome (GOLD analysis project Ga0051987, IMG submission 58083) | Groundwater microbial communities from aquifer in Utah, USA - Crystal Geyser 4/10/14 0.8 um filter | ecosystem: Environmental > Aquatic > Deep subsurface > Groundwater | place: USA: Utah... | reverse complement strand
GACCCTCGATCATGTGCCGTTCGATCTCCTCGACTGTCGCCTGACCCGAAACCTCGGTCATGAAGGCCCGACGCTTGGGAGGACGCGCCTCGAACAGCTCCTCGACGCGCGGTAGACCCTGAGTGATGTCCGAACCGGCCACGCCTCCGCTATGGAAGGTGCGCATGGTGAGCTGGGTTCCCGGTTCTCCGATCGACTGGGCGGCCATGATGCCGACCGGAACGCCGATCTTGACCGGCTGATTGTAGGCCAAGTCGTAGCCGTAGCACTTCTTGCAGATGCCCTTGGGCAGATGGCACTCGAGCACCGAACGAACATGCACCTGTTCGAGGTCCAGCGGGGTCAGGTTACGGGCTATCTCCTCTGTCACCAATTCGCCCTTCTTTATAATGACCTTACCGCTCTTCGGATCCTTGATCTCTTCCAGCAGGTACCGACCCAGGATGCGCCCGACCACAGTCTGACCCATTTCGTCGCTCTCCTTCCTGGTAATCAGATTGCCCTTGGTGTCACCGCAGTCCTCCTCGCGAATAACCACTTCCTGCGACACGTCCACCAAACGGCGGGTTAGATAGCCGGCATTGGCAGTACGCAAGGCCGTGTCAGATGAACCTTTACGTGCGCCATGCGTCGAAATGAAATACTCCAGCACGTCGAACCCCTCCTTGAAGTTGGCTTTGACAGGCAGTTCGATAATCTCACCGGACGGACTGGCCACCAGACCCTTTATGCCGATAATCTGCGTGAGTTGACCCCACGAACCGCGCGCGCCCGACTCGATCATCGAGGAGGTCGGACCGTCCTTCGGCAGGTTCTCTTTGGCCAGCTTGGTGACGCGATCCTTAATGTTGGACCAGACGTCGATGATCTTGGAATGACGCTCCGACTTGGTCAGCAGACCCTCCTGATACTGTTCCTCGACTTCTTCGATGGCCTTATCCCCCTCCTCGATGAGGAGATGCTTCGACGGGATAGCCGGCAGGTCAGCCATGCCCCACGAATAGCCGGAAACGGTGATGTAGTGGTAGCCGATGTTCTTCAGGTCGTCGACCAGCTCTACGGTCCGTTCCTGTCCGCATTTCTCCAGGCACTCGCGCACGATCTCGCCGACCTGCTTGGCGTCAAGCTGCCGGTTGACGTAGCCGAAGTGCTCCGGAATGACCCGATTCAGGATGATGCGTCCGACATTTGTCTCGACTGGCTTCTCACCCGGCTGCAACCGAACAGAAATCAATTCGCGTATCTCAATCTTGCGCAGACGATAGGCCAGAACAGCCTCCTTCGGGTTACTGAACAGACGCGGTGTCTCCCGTCCTCCTTGAGGCGGTATGGTCGAGGTCATGTAGTAGATGCCCCAAGCCACATCCTTGTCCGGACGTATGATCGGCGCGCCGGTGGCAGGCTTGAGCAGGTTGTGGGTGGCCATCATCCGCTCGCGGGCCTCCTTTTTCGCCTCCTCGGTAAGCGGCACGTGAACCGCCATCTGGTCACCGTCGAAGTCCGCGTTGAAGGACGGACAGACCATCGGATGAATCTGGATGGCCTTGCCCTCGATCAGCTTGGGCTGGAAAGCCTGAATGCCCAAGCGATGCAGCGTCGGGGCGCGGTTCAGCAGGACTAGGGAATCGCTGGTGATCTCCTCGAGAATGTCCCAGACCTCCGGATGATCAGACTCGATGTAGCGGTTGGCGCTCCGGATGTTGTGGCAATAGCTGCGCTTGATCAGCTGCGAAATGACGAACGGCTTGAACAGCTCCAGGGCCATCATCTTCGGCAGACCGCATTGGTTCAGCTTCAATGTCGGACCTACCACGATGACCGAACGGCCCGAGTAGTCGATGCGCTTGCCTAGAAGATTCTGGCGGAAACGACCCTGCTTGCCCTTCAGCATGTCAGCCAGCGACTTGAGCTGGCGTTTCTTGCCGGTGGCCGCAACCACAGTCTTGGCCTGGCGAGCGGAGTTGTCGAACAAGGCGTCGACCGCTTCCTGCATCATGCGCTTCTCGTTCCTGGTGATGACCTCCGGCGCGTTAAGGTCCATCAGCTTCTTCAGCCGGTTGTTCCGGTTGATGACCCGACGATAGAGATCGTTGAGGTCTGAAGCGGCAAAACGTCCGCCGTCGAGCGGGACCATCGGCCGAAGGTCCGGCGGAATGACCGGAACCGCAACCATGACCATCCATTCGGGCTTGATGCCGTTAGTCCTAAGTGCCTTCAGCAGCTTGACCCGACGGACCAGCTTGTCGTAGCGGGCACCGACCATCACGTCGAGCATCTCGTCCTCCAGCTCCGCAATCTTGACGTCGATGTCGGTCTTTTCGAGCAGATAACGAATGGCCTCGGCGCCGATTCCGGCGTCGAAGATATGGCCGTACTTCAGAGACCAGTCCTGATAGACGCTCTCGGAAATGATCCGGTTTACCACGATCTCCTTGAGCTCCTTCTCGACCGTACGGAAATCCTCGTCCAAATCCTTCAGTTTCTGGGTCTTGAGGTCGAACGCCTCGGCCAGAAGCTTCTCCTGACCGGATTTACCGTCGACATTGCCTACGGCTTCGTCGGCGATCCGTTTGTATTCGCCCTCGATCTGCTTCTTCTTGGACTTGTACTCCTCCTTCACCTGCTCCAGCGTCTCAGCCTTGGCATCCTCACGGACCGCAGTGACGATGAAGTTGGCGAAATAGATGACCTTTTCCAGATTCTGCACCGACAGGTCGAGGACCAGTCCGATCTTCGACGGCACGCCGCGCAGGAACCAAATATGCGTAACCGGAGCCGACAGCTCGATGTGCCCCATGCGCTCGCGGCGCACCAACGAGTGGGTCACCTCTACGCCGCACTTGTCGCAGATGATGCCCTTGTAGCGTACCTTCTTGTACTTGCCGCAATAGCACTCCCAGTCCTTCGACGGACCGAAGATCTCTTCGGCGAAAAGACCGCCTTTCTCCGGCTTCTGGGTGCGGTAGTTTATGGTCTCAGGATTGGAGACTTCGCCGTAAGACCAGCCACGAATGACTTCCGGCGACGCCAACTTGAGGCGTACGGCGTCGAAGTCCTGAATCTTGAACTGCTCTGCTATGGGGTTCATATGATTCTGCAATGACTCAGGATTAGTCCTCGTACTCTTCACGATGTCCTCCGGCGGAGGATCGTCTCTTCGACTCGGCATCGGCCGACCTGCCCGACGCCACACCGGCTAGCAGCGACGGCATCGTGCCCTGCCGCAGTTCCTCGGCGTCGACACGTCGTCCTCCCTTCATGAGCTCGACGTCGAGCGCCAGTCCCTTCAGCTCGCGAATGAGAACGTTAAACGACTCTGGAATGTTGATCTTCCTGATCGGCTCGCCCTTGATGATCGACTCGTAAGCCTTGGACCTGCCCGGCACGTCGTCTGACTTGATGGTCAGTATCTCCTGCAGGGTATGGGCCGCGCCATAGGCCTCCAAGGCCCAGACCTCCATCTCGCCGAACCTCTGCCCGCCGAACTGAGCCTTGCCTCCAAGCGGCTGCTGGGTAATCAGCGAGTACGGACCGATCGACCTCTGATGAATCTTGTCCTCGACCATGTGGTTCAGCTTGAGCATGTACTTGTAGCCGATGGTGACCTTGTTGTCGAAGGGTACGCCAGTACGTCCGTCGTACAACGTAAGCTGTCCGGTTTCCGGAAAACCGGCCTGTCGGAGCTCCCCACGAATCTGGTCCTCGGTGATGCCGTTCAAGGTCGGAGTGACCACGTGATAGCCCAGGGCGTTGGCCGCTAGGCCCAAATGGGTCTCCAGTATCTGGCCCAGGTTCATGCGCGACACGACACCGAGCGGCGACAGGATGATGTCTACCGAAGTGCCGTCCTCGAGGAAAGGCATGTCCTCGACCGGAACGATCTTGGAGACCACACCCTTGTTGCCGTGCCGACCGGCCATCTTGTCGCCGACCTGAATCTTCCGCAACGTGGCGATCGAGACCTGGATGGACTGGATGACGCCCGGTGAGAGCTTGTCGCCCTGTTCGCGGGAGAATATCTTGATGTCCACTACCTTGCCGTGTCCGCCGTGCTCCAGATAAAGGGAGCTGTCGCGGACGTCACGGGCCTTCTCGCCGAAGATCGCACGCAGCAGCTTCTCCTCCGCGGAAAGCTCGGTCTCGCCCTTAGGCGTGATCTTGCCGACCAGAATGTCGCCCGAGCTGACCTCAGCGCCGATGCGGACAATACCCTCGGTGTCCAGGTTGGACAGCTTCTCCTCGCTGATGTTCGGGATGTCGGAGGTCACCAGCTCCGGACCGAGTTTGGTCTCGCGTACGTCGATCGAGAAGTTCTCTATATGTATGGACGTAAAACGGTCCTTCTGCACCATCCGTTCGGAAATGATGATGGCATCCTCGTAGTTGTAGCCCTCCCAAGAGAGGAAGGCCACCAACAGGTTCTGTCCCAGAGCCAACTCGCCGTGGTCGATGGAGGAACCGTCGGCCAACAGGTCGCCAACCTTGACTTCCTGTCCCAGGTTGACCCTCGGTCTCTGGTTCATGCAGGTCGAGCCGTTTGAACGGACGAACTTGCTCAGGCTGAAGACATCCTCATTCCCGTCCTTGTCGGTGACGACGACACGGTCCGACTGGACCGTCGTTACCTTCCCGTCGCATCTGGAGACCATGACGTGTCCGGAGTCCAGCGCGGCCCGACGTTCCATGCCGGTACCGACGATCGGCGCGTCCGGATTGATGCATGGCACGGCTTGGCGCTGCATGTTCGAGGCCATCAACGCACGGTTGGCGTCGTCGTGCTCGAGGAACGGCACGCAGGAAGTCTGGATGGAAACGATCTGCTTGGAAGAGACATCCATGTAGTCGATCTTGTCTACGTCCTCGACCGACGGCTCGCCGAACTTGCGCACGCTGACGCGCGGCTCGACGAAATAGCCCCGCTCCTTCAGCTTGGTGGTGGCGGCGGTCGTGATTGCCTTCTCCTCGGTGAAGGCATTCAGGTAGACGATCTCATCCGTAGCCCGCGGCTTGACCGGGACTGACTCCAGACCCAGCTTGGCGATGTTCTTGGCGTCGGCGGCCGAAATCTCGCTGCCGTCCTTGACCAGCACCTTCTTCCCGTCGAGAATGTCGCCCCTGGCGATCTCTCCGGCGGCGCTCCGACCGTCATTCTTCGCCTCATGCAAAACCTTGCGGTACGGCGTCTCGATGAAGCCGTACCCGTTGATCCGGGCGTAGCTGGCCAGATGGCCGACCAGTCCGATGTTCGGTCCTTCAGGCGTGGCGATCGGGCAGATGCGTCCGTAGTGGGTCGGATGCACGTCACGTACGTCGAATCCGGCGCGCTCGCGCGAGAGTCCGCCCGGACCCATCGCCGACAGGCGCCGCTTGTGCTCCAGCTCGGCCAGCGGATTGACCTGATCCATGAACTGGGACAGCTGGGAGGACATGAAAAACTCGCGGATCACGCCGATGATCGGCCGGGCGTTGACCAGCTTGGACGGCGACAGTGTCAGGATGTCCATGGTGGACATGCGGTCCTTGATGATGCGCTCCATGCGGGACATGCCGACCCGCAAACGATTCTGCACCAGCTCGCCGGCGGAGCGGACGCGACGATTGCCGAGATGGTCTACGTCGTCCGGTTCCTCCTGGGTGATGTTGAGCCGAATCAGCTCACGAATGATAGTCACCAGATCCTCGCGCCTCAGGATTCGGTTCTCGGGCCGGTCGATATCATCCTGGGTATAGTTCAGTCCGAACCGCTGCGAGAACTTGTAGCGACCGACCTTACCCAAGTCATAGCGGTCGAAATTGAAGAACATCGAGTAGATCAGGGAGCGGGCGTTGTCCACGGTCGCCAAATCGCCTGGTCGGATGCGCTTGTAGACCTCCTTCAGTCCGGTCTCCTCCTCCTTGGCGATGTCCTTGTCGACCGTGCTCTGCATGTAGCTGATGGACGGATGCACGTCGATGTCGGCGAACAGCGCAAGTATCTCCTCGTCGCTGGAGTAGCCGAAAGCGCGCAGCAGTGAACTGACCGCGACCTTCCTCTTGCGGTCGATCTTCACCCAGATGACGTTGTTGGCGTCGGTCTCCATCTCAAGCCAGGCACCGCGGTTCGGGATGATCTTGGCGCCGAAGTACTTGCGGCCACGGACGTTGTCCACGGTGAAGAACACGCCGGCCGAACGGACCAACTGGGAGACGATGACGCGCTCGATGCCGTTGATAACGAAGGTTCCTCGGTCGGTCATCAGCGGAAAATCCCCGAGATATATTTCCTGTTCCTTGGTCTCGGCCGTACGCTTGTTTATCAGGCGGGCGCGTACTCTCAACGGGGCCTCAAAGGTCAGGTTCTTGGCACGGGCCGTCACCTCGTCGAACTTGGGCTCGTCCATGTAGTAATCAAGAAAGTACAGCTCCAAGTCACGACCGATGAAGTCCTTGATCGGGGATATCTCCTCAAACAGCTCCCGTAGGCCGTCGTTGAAAAGCCAGCCGTAGGAGTTCTTCTGAACCTCAATCAGGTCGGGTAGTTCCATCGAGTCCACGATGTTCGTAAACGACTTGCGCTCCCTCGATGCTGGCTTGACGCGTTTGAATCTCATAGGTAGCTGTGAATCGCTTCAGGCACGGGGCGACGAAACCCGATTCCGATGCGTCTTATTTACGACCTCTGTAGGAAACTGCCGAATCACGGTTCCAGTCGTGTCAAGCCCCTCCGATGCTCGATCCGAGCCGTATGGCTGTTTCTCCGTTTTGACTAATAAACAAAAACATCCCCTTGCTATTCGGACGCTATTCGAGCAGCCGGAGCAAGGCGATTGTTGTGATGGCCAAGTTAGGCAGTGATTTCGGCCAACATCACTTATTTACGTATACTAAGGGTAAATTTACCCTTATTACGCCTAATGGCGCGTCGCCGACAAATCTATCAAAAAATTATTTAAAGGTCAAGAGCTAACCTTTGCATCTTGTCAAGAGTTCCAAATATCTTACTAAGATAAGCGATTTTTTAATCATTTCGTCTAAACTTCGACAAGGGTAATAATTTTTGAAAGTCTTAACAGGGCATAAACTTTAAAAAATTACCTTAACCGTTAAAGGTTGTATTTTTTTGCCCTTTCGGATAATACCTCCATTAAAAATGGACCATCAAAAATACCTTTTATCTTTCTTTGAGGACAAGAAAGAAGTATCATTGTTAGATGATGAACGACTTCCCGTATGGCCGCGGCTACAGTCAAGTTAAGTCCATCCGGGCATTAGAGATGGGTCAATGACGTCTTCGTCTCTGATCTATCCCCTTTCCCTGACTTTCAGGGTCCTGCCCTCTCGTCGAATGCATTCGGCATCGGCACCTCTCGGACAGACACTTTCCCAGTAGCTGCGGCCCTATAGCGAGTCGTTTTCGATTTTTGACGAAAAAGTTTCTTGAGTGTCGCCCAATTTGGTATAATCTTTCTCGGAAGGCAGACCTTGCCTGTCAAATTTGTCTATGGCCAGAAGAAACTCCAGACGAAAAGGAAAGGCGTCCCGTCGAAACGACGGACCTACCTTCGAAATGTCCCCAAAAGCCAAGCGTGAACTGGCCGCCGTACTGCTGGTGGTCCTGGCCCTGGTATCAACCTTGGCTTTCTTTCAGATAGCCGGACCGGTCGGTCACCTGCTCAACGTGTCGCTCGGCACGCTTTTCGGTCTGCTGAAATACACTTTCCCGATCGTACTGCTGGTCATTGCGGTCTGTCTGGCCTTTCCCGAACGCTATCCGGTCCGCCGGATAACGGTCGTCAGCATCGGTCTGCTGCTGGTCTCCATCGCCGCACTGATCGACATAATAAGGTCGGCCGGCGAAAACGGCTCTCTTTATATCGAAGAGATCGGTTCGGCTGGCGGTTATCTCGGCCTGATCCTGGCCTACCCACTGGTCGCACTGCTGGGACTATGGGCTGCCGTCATCATCATCGTGGCGGTCATATTGGCTTCCGTGGTCCTGGTCTCCAACCTGTCCCTTCACGAGCTCTGGGAGAAGATCAGATATTCTGACCTGATTCCCTTCAACGACGGCAGCAAGGCAAGCGAGGACGACGACGGAGCGTACGAGAAAGAAGACACGATCGAGGAAGACGAGGAGGTGGGCGAGGAGAACGATGGACTCGACGAATCGGCGGAAAACTCCGTCCATGTCAGCGACTATGACCTAGAGCCGATCCCGAAGCCGAGGAAGCACTACCGCAAGATACCGATTCCCATCGACCTGCTCGAGAACCGCGTCTCCAAACCGACCTCGGGAGACATCCACGGCCGGATGATGACCATCCGCAAGACGCTCGAGAACTTCGGCGTACCGGTCGAGATGGGCGACGTCAGCGTCGGTCCGACCGTAACCCAATTCACCCTGAAGCCGTCCGACGGGGTCAAGCTGGCGCGCATCACCTCGCTCTCGAACGATCTGGCACTGGCTCTGGCTGCGCATCCGATCCGCATCGAGGCTCCGATACCCGGAAAGTCACTGGTCGGCATCGAGGTCCCCAACCATACGGTGGCCACAGTCACCCTGCGTGAGGTCCTGGAGTCGAAGAAGTTCGCCCAACGCAAGTCTCAGCTGACGATCTGTCTGGGCCGTGACGTTGCCGGCAAGGCCTGGATAGCCGACATGTCCAAGATGCCGCATTTGCTGGTCGCCGGCGCCACCGGCTCGGGCAAGACGGTCTGTCTCAACACCATCATCCTGTCGCTCATCTACCAGAACAGCCCGGAGGACCTGAAGCTGCTGCTGATCGATCCGAAACGGGTCGAGCTGCCGGTCTACAACGGCATTCCTCACCTTCTGACGCCGGCCATCACCGAGGTCCCGAAGATCATCAACGCGTTCAAGTGGGCCATCGGCGAGATGGAACGGCGGTTCGACCTGCTTTCCAAGTCAGCCTGTCGCGACATCGGCAGCTACAACGAAAAGAATCCCGGCGACAAGATGCCCTACATCGTGCTGGTTGTCGATGAGCTGGCTGACCTGATGGTGGCCTCGGCCGCCGAAGTCGAGGCAGCCATCATCCGCCTGGCTCAGATGTCCCGGGCGGTCGGCATTCACCTGGTCATCGCCACCCAACGCCCGTCGGTCGACGTCATCACCGGACTTATCAAGGCCAACATCACGTCGCGCATCGCCTTCTCGGTTGCCTCCTCCATGGACTCCCGGACCATCCTCGACACGACCGGAGCGGAGAAGCTGATCGGTCGCGGCGACATGCTTTTCGTGTCGTCCGACCTGTCCAAGCCGAAACGTATCCAGTGCTGCTACGTCGGTGACCGGGACATCAAGCAGGTGGTCGGCTTCATCGTCGAGAAGATGGACGAGCCGGTCGAGTACGTCGACGGCGTGACCGAAAAGAAGGCCGGCGGCGATTCCGGCTTTTACGGAACCGACGATGGTGACGACGAACTCTACGACGAGGCGCGAGCGACCGTGGTCAAGGCGGGCAAGGCTTCGGCCTCCTATCTGCAGCGACGTCTGAAGGTCGGCTACGCACGGGCCGCCCGACTGCTGGACTTGCTCGAGGAGCGGGGTATCATTGGACCCGGAGACGGGGCCAAACCCAGACAGATCCTAGTTCACGGAGTCCTCGACGAGGACGGTACGCACTTCTCCGAGGACGACGATGAATAAAGACGACGCGGGTCACGCTTCGCGCCGACTAAAGACAGCGAATGGAAGGGAGACAGAACAACGGAAACGTACGGGTAGCCCAGATACTCATCGGTGCCAGGGCCGACGAAGGACTGACGCGTTCGGAGGCGGCGACCAAATCCGGCGTGCCCGAAAGGTACATCGCCTTTTTTGAGGGCGACCCGAAGAGCGGCGTGACGGCCGACGTTTTTGCCCGAAACAAGCTGGCCGAATACTGTCGCTTCCTGAGATTCGATCCCGAGACCATGGTCGCGGCCTATCGGAGCGAAAGTCAGTTTCTTCCTTCGGTGCCGGTCGAATTCTCGCCGCGCATGCGTCGCCATCCGCTCACGCACATACCGACCGCCAAACTGCTGGTCACGCCCAACGTGATCCGCACCTCCCTGATCGCCCTGGCCGTCTTCGGTGTCGGCCTTTTCTTTGCGGTCCGAACCTACCATATGGTCGCGCCGCCGATGCTGACGCTGGCCTCGCCCCAGGACGGACTGGTGATCCACGACAAGATGCTGACGATCGAGGGACGGACCGAACGCGAGGTCCAGCTGCTGGTCAACGGCAAGCTGGTCACCATCGACGGCAGCGGAAACTTCACCGACCAGATGGACCTGCGAGACGGACTCAACGTCATCACGGTGACGGCGGCCCGAAGGCACGGCAAGAGCACCGAACTGACTCGCCGGGTTGTCGTCGATCCCCGAGACAGGACGACCGCTGCCCTGGATGGAGCCTCCGAACGGTAGGGCCGACTTGGGCTCTTGCGTCAAACGAACCGATCAGCTAAGCAACAAAGGCCATAACTCTTAAACCACGCACTACTATGGCTCCTAAGAACACCGGGCAGGCCGAGGGCAAGGGCACGGCCGACGATAATAACAAGAACGCACGGTTGCAGGCTGTGGGGGCTGCAATCGAGCAGATCAAGCAAAGATACGGAGACGGATCGATAATGAAGCTCGGCGACGCCAAGCGTACCAATGTGGACGCCATACCGACCGGATGCCTGTCTCTCGACTTGGCGTTGGGCGTCGGCGGAATGCCGCGAGGACGCGTGGTCGAGATCTTCGGCCCGGAAGCGTCGGGCAAGACCACCCTAGCCCAGCACGTCATCGCCGAGATCCAGAAGCTGGGCGGAACCGCCGCCTTCGTGGATGCGGAGCACGCCTTGGACCCGGAATATGCGGCCAAGATCGGCGTCAACATCAACGAGCTGCTGATCTCCCAGCCGGACAACGGCGAGCAGGCGCTCGAGATCACCGAGACGCTGGTCCGCTCCGGCGCGGTCGACGTGGTAGTGATCGACTCAGTGGCGGCCCTGGTGCCCAAGGCCGAAATCGAGGGCGAAATGGGCGACCAGCACATGGGTCTTCAGGCCCGACTGATGAGCCAGGCACTACGAAAACTGACCGGCATCACGGCCAAGACCAATACGGTCGTCATCTTCATCAACCAGATCAGGCACAAGATCGGCATCGTCTTCGGCAACCCGGAGACCACCTCCGGCGGCAACGCTCTCAAGTTCTACTGCTCGGTCCGAGTCGAGGTACGCCGTTCGGCCCAGATCAAGCAGGGCGACAAGATCATCGGCAACCAGGTCAAGGTCAAGATCGTCAAGAACAAAGTCGCCCCGCCGTTCCGTGCCTGCACCTTCGACATCATGTACAACGAGGGCATCTCGATCTCCGGCGACATGCTGGACCAGGGCGTGGAGCAGGGAGTGATCACCAAGTCCGGCAACAGCTACTCCTACAACGAAATTAAGTTGGGGGTCGGACGGGAGACAGCCAAGGCCTTCCTCAAGGCCGATCCGAAGCTGATAGCCAAGCTGAGGAAGGAGATCATGGACAAGGCCCAGGCCGCGGAAAACGCACCGGCGACCAAGGAGAAAGAGAAAGCGCAGACCTAATAAGGCAACAAAAAATCTAACAAGCCAAGCGCCACCAATACGGTGGCGCTTTTGGCCCAAAAAAGGTCATCCGTACCGAACTCGCCGCAGCCGGCTACCAAAAAACTGCCCGGATCAGTCCTGTGGTATTCTTTCGGCATATGCGCCTTACCCATATCATCGCCGTCGTTGCCGTCGCTCTGGCTCTCGGGTCGGGAATATTTACCTGGAAGGTCTGGGGAGGTGAACGCGACATTAGGGCCAGACCTGTCCATTTGGTCGTCCGGCCGGCCGCCGACCGAGAGTCGCCGAAAACCGAACCGTCACCGTCCTACTCGAGCGGAATGGAACCGGCCGAATTCTTCGATAGGGCTTACGAGCAGGCCGACGAGCTGCCACACGTCCCCGCCCGCAGCATCCTGGTGGCGCACCACCTACTGGTCGCTCCAAGAATCGCCGAACTGTTCGAGTCCATCGGAGACGATCGGCTCCGGACCGTCATCATCCTGAGTCCGAACCATTTTTCCGTCGGTGGCAGCTCCGCCCTCTTGAGCCGCGGAACCTGGAACACGCCATACGGCCCGGTCAGTACCGACACCGACGCAATCGACCGGCTGCTCAAGGCGACGGCCGGACTCGATCTCCCTCCGACTGGGCATATCCGACACGACGTCCGTGTCGACGAACGTGCCTTCCCCGGCGAGCACGGTATCGGCTCGATCACTCCGTTCGTGGCGCGCTCGTTCCCGAATGCCCGTATCGTGCCCATCGTGCTTCACGACAGCCTTCCGCTCGAAGGACAGCAGGCGCTCGCCGCCGCCATAGTCGCCTCGATCCCGGACGCGATCGTCGTGGCGAGCATGGACATGTCGCATAACCTTCCCTCATATGCGGCGTCGTTCCATGACGAGATAACTCTGACCGCTCTCGAACGAGGACGCTGCGACGGAACCTGCGGACTCGAGATCGACGCGAACGCAGTCATGGGCGTCCTGTTCGAAGTGAACCGCCTGCGCGGCGAACAGGCCTGGACGGAAACGTACCACGGCAATTCGCTCGGTCTGCTCAATACGACCGATGCGAATTCGTCGGCCTGGCGAGAGAACACCAGCCACATCATCGGACGATTCACCGAGGGACCGCCGGAAGGCGAGAGCCTGGCGAGCATGATTTTCGTCGGCGACGTCATGCTCGATCGCGACATCAGGCTGATGATTGACCGCGACGGGCCCGATGCACCGTGGCAAGAAATGGACCGCTTTCTGTCCGGGACCGATCTGGCGGTCGAAAATCTCGAGGGGGTACTGAGCGACCGCAGCAGCAAGATGACCTACGGGCCGCCGTTCGAGCTGGTCATGAGTCCGGAAGCCGTCGGCGAAGCCGGCTCGCATCTCGATCTCGTCTCGCTGGCGAACAACCACACGCGCGATCTGGGGAGCAGCGGCGAAACGGAAATGCAGAACCGACTCGATGAAATCGGACTCCCCTGGTTCGGCTCTTGGCGCTCGCCGCTGCCGGTCCATCGCGGCGAGATCGACGGATTGGCCTACAGCATCATCGGCTACCATGCCTTCGCTCCGGACGAACTTGAACTACTAGACGTAATCGCGTCGGAAAAGAGAGACGGACGACTCGTTATTGTTATGCCGCACTGGGGCAACGAATATGCGACCACCCATTCGGTCGCTCAACATGCGCTGGCGCAAAAAATGATCGAGGCCGGCGCGGACCTGATCGTCGGTTCGCACCCGCACTTGGTCCAGGACATCGAGCTGGTCGACGGCGTACCGGTCGTCTACTCCCTGGGCAACTTCATCTTCGACCAGTACAACGTGGAGGGCTGGAACCAGCTCGCTCTCGACGTGATGACTGACGGAAAAACCCTGTCCCTGCGCCTGCTGCCGACCTACGGCCGGGGCGGACGACCGACTCCGGTCTCCGACGCGACGGCGGCAGCCATCTTCAAGTCGATCGCCGAACGGTCAGATCCGCAAATTGCGGACCAGTTGCTCAGCGGAAGGCTTGACTGTGTGATAAGATCGTATTGACAGTGACGTCGTCGCTAATGACGTACCTCTAATTAACCAGTCCGATATGCCTTTCGATGATCCGAACGAAAAACAGGTGACCAAACGGCATCTGATGGCCGGCGTAGCTGTCGGCATCTTCCTCTTGCTGGCGATCGGCGGTGCGGCTGTCATTGGCGGCATGACTGCCTCCACCATCAAAGAAAAAACGAAATCCTATGCCCTGCTCGAGGAGCAGCTCCGGCAGGCCAACAGCGAACTGCAGGCGCTGCGCGACGGACAGACGAATCAGGATCCAGGCTCGACTGAATCATCTATCATAACCGAACTGGCCAACGGTCAGACTGAACCGACCTTAGTTTCCTACGGCGGTGATTTGGACATCGACTGGATACCGGTCGACCTCCAAAGAAAATCCGCTCCGCTGCCGTCGTTCAGGGCAGCCCTCGGATATTTTTCCGACGAAAAAACACACACTTCTGACGTAGGCAATGATTCTTTCTACGCCGGAGATTCCTTTCCTTTAGGCCAAGTCCGTGGTGGTGCCTACGACGGCTACGAACTGACCCAACAAACGGTTATCTTCCTCGGGATGGGATCCTCTTTCTATGACTTCTACGTCCTCGTTCCATCCTCTCCGCTCAACCGTCCGATCATCCTAGACTCGTATCCGCCGTACGGTACAGGACTGGGAAGATCTACTGTCACATCTAGCGCTGAATCAGTCCGTAAGTGGATCACGGACGAATTTCCAGAAGGGACGCTGGACATTATCGCCGCCGGAACTGTCTTCGAGACCGAGGCCCGCATCCCCACGCTCGACAACATCGACGTCTTTTCCGACAATCTGGGCAACAGCTTCACGATCGTCAACATACTGAACCGCGAAAATGCCATTTCCATGCCTCTGAATGGCCAGGCCATCCGTCTGACCGGACCCGAGGCCGAAATTGAAGTCCATGAAGGGGAAGACGGATCGTTCTACTACCTGCGCGAGGACGGACTGTCGTTCAGACTAGAGATAGATCTTCCGTTCATGGACAGCCGGAACGAAATGTCTCCCGACCTTGATTTCAGATGGACGGACGGCAGCGAGCAGACAGTCAGAATGACCACCGGTACCCGCGGCGGCTGTGGCTTCTCTCGATTCACTTCCGTCTTCGCTGAAGAAGACCTCAAACCACTAACCAAGGTCGGTGACCTACGCAACGTCACCACCGGCCAGTTTGACGTTCCGGTTTATCGCTCAGAGAACCTTGGTTCAGTGACCTACGCCGACCTCATGGAGACGACTTACCGGACGGAGGAGCAGGAAGCAGCCGGCGACTGGCGCACCGAACGGGACTCCGTGGTCTTCGTGCGCGACGGCCTCGGTCGCTGGATACGCCTCACCAACATCATGATCGGTCCGCAGGGCGAGTGCGGCAAGCCGGTCATCTACCTCTACCCGAAAACCGAGACCGACGTCGACGTGCATCTCGAACCGGCTGGCGGATTCTCCGCGACCGAACCGACCTACAACGACGGCTGGCGCGTCACGGCCAGTCCGAACGGACAACTGATCAACCGCGACAGTGGCGAGTCCTACCCCTACCTTTTCTGGGAAGGGATCGGCGGACTCTATGAAGAGCCGGAAAATTACTGGGTCGTGGCCGAGGAAGACGTGCCCGACTTCCTGCGCGATAAGCTGGCCGAGATCGGTCTTGTCGACCATGAGATTGCTGACTTCACGGAGTTCTGGCTGCCCCGCATGGAAGCTTCGGCCTACTACCGCATCGGCTTCCACGGCACCGAGACGATGGACCGGATCGCTCCTCTCGAGACCACCCCATCGCCGGACAGTGTCCTGCGCATCCTCATGGACTTCACCGAACTCGACGAACCGGAACCTTCGAATCCCCCGACCATCCGACCGTTCGTCCGCCAAGGATTCACCGTCGTCGAATGGGGCGGCGTCCTGCGATAAACTCTCGAGATAATTGGGTTCAAACGAAAAACGTCGCTGTAAAAGGCGGCGTTTTAGGTGAAATCGGTAGCCGGACCTTGACAAAGACGGCTTTTGCCGCTATTCTCCAACGTCGTCGGTCTGACAGCCGACACGCTGGTCTGGAGCTGACCGCCGCATAGTGCGACGGAAGCGTCCCGATCGGCCTCTCGCCGGCGCTGACCCTGAAAAAAAAGGACAGGGAAGCTGCCAAGGAGATAGGTCATGAACGAAAACACCCCCGCCCCCGCCGCCCGCCTCAGTGACGGACCGACCGAGGATTTTATCTTCGGTCACAACAACGGGGTCGTAGCCATGTGGCCCAACCCCAACGGCCGCTTCGCGGCCATAGTCCGACTGGTCGACGATGGCAAAGAACACCAGGCCTGGGTGTTCGCCCGAGTCTCACCCCTCGAAGGGCGAGTAGATGAAAGACGCATTCGCGTCCTTCACGGAAATTGGGCCCAGCTGTTGGAGCTGGAAGGCTGGTTCCAGTCCAGGAAAATCACTTGGACCCACAATGGCTGCGCCGGAACGGGCTTTGTCCCGTTCTCCAACGGGGCCAGCAAGTACTGGCAAGACGAAAACGGGGAGTGGCAGTCCGACTACTCGGACTGTGACTACGCCTGCCGGCAGCAGTGCGACCCCCGCCTGGCGATCGAGGCCTACCTAGATGCCATGGAGGGGAAAGAGACCGTCTAACGCACTCCCCCCACCCCTTTCGACGAACAAGCGCCCCATTGCTTCTCAGTGGGGCGCTTTCTAATTACGAAATTTTTACTGCTGACCAAAATCGAAACTCCCAACAACTCAGGCAGCGCGAGCCGAATCACCAGCCAGTCCGCTGCTCAACCGCTTCACCCGAGCTGTATCCCGCACTCTGATCTCCAAACTGAGCGGCGGTTCGAGGCCGGTCTCTATCAAAAGATCTTTCATGCGGCCGACGAACAGGTCGGCAAGTTCAGCCTCACGCTTCTGCTGCGCCCTAAAGTCTTCTGCTGACTCTGGCCGGAACGACGGATCACTGTAGCTCAACAGATCAAACTCGTCCCAACGCTGCGCTTCGGTAACACCGCACTTACCGATCATCCGAACGGCCTGATCCGGCGTATCGAAAACGCTGGCCAAATACAGTGCCAATACCTTCCGGCCATTTTCGAAATCAAAAACGTTAGTCAGGTACTTCTTCATAAATGATCCGCTTTTTTT
>Ga0051987_10000814_pt1 | contig 16916 bp, 15 predicted proteins | sample CryGey08umfilter_2_FD_58083 | JGI IMG/M metagenome (GOLD analysis project Ga0051987, IMG submission 58083) | Groundwater microbial communities from aquifer in Utah, USA - Crystal Geyser 4/10/14 0.8 um filter | ecosystem: Environmental > Aquatic > Deep subsurface > Groundwater | place: USA: Utah... | reverse complement strand
CGCGGCGGCCGCTCTCTTTCCCCGGTTTCTCTGGCGGGACAGAGAAACCGGGCCGGGGGTTCCCGGGGGACTGGAAGTCCCCCGGTTGGAGAAGACGGGGTCTGGGGAAATGGGATTTCCCCGGTTAAAGAAGGTGAGGCGCGAGCTCCGTCCTCCCGCGAAGCGATGTCTTGGTCCCCACCTCCGCTAAAGCTACGGTGGGCAAACCGGGTCTCCGCCCGGGACGACAGATTAAAACAGATCGGAATGGCAAACGAGGCTTAATTTCGGTTCAAGTCACGGACGATGATGTTTGGCTGCTGGGACGATCTGGAAGGTGAGATTGACTCTTTCGACTAGTGACCCGTAACATTGGCTCAGTTCATTGATTGACTCCTTGTCGAGGAGAAGGGAGAAGAGAATGACCAAGGAAGAGCTGAAGGTCGGAATGCTTCTGTGGTGGCCTGGGTGAAGCAAAAGAAGCGAAACCAATAACGATCCGTTCTTTCCCTGCAGAGTCACAGTTTTTGATTGGCAGGCCGACAGACTTGAAGTTCGGAGGTTTGATGATTTGGAGCCGGCGAGCCGGTCCCAGTTAACAGAAGACTTTCTCACGAGCTTGGTTCCCTGCACAGAAGAAGATGCATATCGGTACCTTGCCGAGTTTCGACTGCCGCAAATTTCGAACAGGACGGCCTCTCTTCGAGAGGAGTTGGTGGAGTTGTCGTTAGTTTTCTTCAAACTTAGTTTGCTGAGGGACGAACTCAAGAGGCCTGAAGATCCCGAAAGGCAGACTGTTTGAATCCTCCCCTCAACTCATACTGGATTTCGGCAAGTCTTGGACACGCTCCACCCGTTGCCTGGGTGGTTTTTCTTCGGGCAAACTAAATCTCTTCCCCTTATGGAAAGAGAATGGTCAGCCGCTGAGCTGCGGTTCGGACTGCAGGCGGTAGAGTCTGAGGTGGTTCGACTTAGCCGTATACTGGATTTGTTCGTCCCCGTGGCATGAACATTTCTGATGTGTGGTCCATTAGCATGCGCGTCTCTCGACGCGCCTTTCTTTTTGAGTTAGGTGAGTCGGTTACGGCGCGTCGAACGGCGTTTTCCGTTCGGCGGTTGACGGTTCGGACATGATATGCGACCAATCCGCTATTGGTCTGGCCGGGTTCGCGTTTGAGCCCAATCAACCCCTAGATCTTTTTAGGGAGGTAAAGAATGTCACCGGAAGATGTAAAGCTCGGAGTTTTGTTCTGGCTTACTTTCGAAGGCGCAGGAGGTTGTTCCTGGTCCCATCCGTGCCTCATCACTGAGGTAGATCTGGAGGCCGGCATTTTCTTCTTCGTCGGTTTCGAAGACGGAGAAAGTTTTCAAGCCCGTCTCATTGAAGATGACATGTGGGGCAAGTACCTAGTGGTCCCGGGCAGGGTGGGCGAGTACTTGAATGACGCCGAGGCCGAAGTAAATAGGAAAATCAAACAACTTCAAGATCGCCTGTTCGAGATCGAAAGGCTTCGCAGTCTGCTGTCGGCCGCTACCGGCCAATCGTCCGAATGACGGCAACCGAAAGACATCACATCGCCAACATCGATTCGTGATCGCGCCCAGCAACTCGGGCGCGTTTTCTTTTGATGGTTGACGGCGGTGTCCAAATGCGATTAGATTGCGCCGTCCTTTGCTATGGGAGAACAAGAGATGGCCGACACGACTATGGGGTCTTTTTCGAACGCAGTCTGCATTTGCGGACGTAAGGGGTGTGTGATGTGGCACTGTGGACCGTTAGTTCCTCCGGGCAAGTCGTGGTACCTGTGCCTCGAGACTTGTAGAGAGCTGACTGATTATTACCATGAACATGGTACCTACAAGCCGGAAAATGAGATCAATCGGCATATCGAAGGAGAAACGGAAGCGGGTGGCTAGTCGGACCCGGAACAGCCAAAACATGTCGACTTCAGGCGCCATAAACGGCGCTTTTCTTTTTGCTCCAGTCGACCTGGTTGAGTGAGAGGAGTCGGTTACGGCGCGTCGAACGGCGTTTTCCGTTCGGCGGTTGACGGTTCGGACATGCGGTCGTTTCGAGTGTTCGAGTTGTGGTAGCGATTTTTGCTTCGGCTGTCGGAGCGGACGTCTGCCATACGTTGGGCTGATGTGCCCTCTTGACCTCGTCGTTTGAATGTCCTAAGGTTGATCCTCGTTGATCTTTGAAGCCGTCCGTTATTGACGGACGATTGGGAGGAAAAGATGAAATTTAAAGAGTTGAAGGTCGGGATGTTGGTTTGGTGGACCGCTCAACGTTTATTTACTGAGTGGTCTTACCCTTGTCAGATCGTGGAAATAGATCCGGAACGGGGTTTCCGGGTGCTGGGATTTGATGATTTTTCCGAATCTGGATGGCTGGATGGTCATGACGAGGGTAGTGCGTCTCAAATGACACCCTGCTCCGTGCGGGAGGTCATTGAATATCTTGAGGAGGAAAGAATGACCTCCTTGACCAAGGAGGTCAAGGAGTTGCAACAACAGCTTTCCTTGAAAGAAGGAATCCTCCTGAAGGCAGCAGAAAATTTGGTCATATTGAGAGCCCTGCCGGCCGACACCCGGATTCTCTAAGGGTACTCACTTCAGACCAGCCGGGTGATTTTTTCCCGAAACGAAACGCGCGTCCTATTGGCGCGCGTGTTTTTTTCGAGTATTCCGTCAGTCCTGGGCCGAGATGATCGTCCTGGTCGGGAAGGCGAACCCTATTCCTTCAGCGGCGAACGCGTCGTAGACAGCTAGGTTCACGCTCTGAAGCAGATCCAGATATTCGCCATAGTCGGAGGTGTTGGCGTAGAAGGCGACTTCGAAGTCCAGGCTTGAATCGCCGTAGCTGACGAAGTGGCAGCGGTCGAATTCGGCGATCGTCTCGGCGGCGACTATACCGCGCATGATTTCCGGTATGCGACGGAGCTTGTCCGACGGAGTGCCGTAGGTGACTCCGAGCGTGAACAGTGCGCGTCGGCGATGCAGTCGTCCGAAGTTCCGGACGTGTGCATCGGTCAGCTCGCGGTTCGAAATGATCAGCTCTTCGCCAAGCGGTGTCCTGAGCCGGGTGCTCTTGAGGCCGATGCGTTCGATATTGCCCGTATGCTCGCCGACGACGATCAGGTCGCCGACCACGAACGGCTTGTCGATCAGGATCGAGACCGAGCTGAAGAGGTCGCCGAGCACGTTCTGCAGCGCGAGCGCGATGGCGATGCCGCCGATTCCCAGGCTGGCCACCAGGGAAGTGACGTTGACACCCAGATTGGCCAGCAGCATGAGTGCGGCCACGATCCAGACCAGTGCCTTGACGATGCGGCCGACCGTACCAAGCACCGACGAGAGCTGGGCCCTCTCCGCTTCGGTACCGTCATTCTCGGCCACGCGGATCTCGAGCAGACGGTCGGTCAGTCGGCCAAAGGCGACGGAAACTTCGATGGCCAGCACGATGCCGAACACCAGACCGACGGCAGATTCCGCGGCCGACGGCAGGGTCAGTGCGCGGACGGCCAGGTAGAGCGCGACCAGTCCGTAGAACGGCGGACGGATGCGCTCGAAGACCTCGATCACCGCGTCGTCGACCTTGGTCTTGGTCCTCTCCGCCAGTCGCCTGAGCCGGATCAGCACGACAGTCTGAATTAGCTTCAGTCCGATGACTACGGCCAGGAAGATGCCGAACGCCAGCAGATAGTCGTAGGCGGTGTTGCGGCCGATCGCCAGCAGCCGCAGTGGTTCGAGGAAGGACAGCATGAGGTCAGGGGTTAGGTGATAACGCGGTCATGATACGGACGATCGGACCGCGGGGCAACATCGTGCGGCGGGAACGGGATCAGATTTTGGCTTTCGACCCGTGTCGTTATTTTTCGTTGCCTGCAAAACCCCGGACCTTGGCCCGTGGAGTGTCATTGTAATGTCATTCCGGAATTGCTTTCCTTTTTAATTGTCGTCCCGGAATTGCAACTCTTATTTAACTTGTCATCCCGGAAGGCCGAGCGGAGCGAGGTCTATCCGGGATCCACGATCCGATCTTTTTGCTTCTGGGCCCCGGATCAAGTCCGGGACGACACATTGATCGATCTTCGTCCGAGGTCGAGACGCCGAGACCTGCGAGGCGATGTCTCGCCTGACCGCGGACAGTCGGGACGACACATAGATGACTGCAGCAACAACAGACTTTCTTTTAATGTCATTCCTCCATGACCGCCCTTGTTCTTTGGGGCGGTTTTTTTGTTGGGTACGTATTGTCAGGTCTATCCGGCGATAGTTTTCTGAGTTCAGAAGGAGGTCTTAGCCGCAGCTGCATGCTATGATTCCGGCGTAGAAATAACTGTCTTTCGTATGAGCTATGTCATCGCGATAATCCTGGTCCTGCTGTCGGGACTCTTTTCCGGCCTTACGTTGGGGCTGATGTCTCTCGACAAGCAGGAGCTTCTGCGCAAGATCGCGTTGGGCGACAAGGCCGCCAGGAAGGTCTACGAGGTCAGGAAGAACGGCAATCTGCTTCTCTGTACGCTGCTGCTGGGCAACGTCGCGGTCAACTCGACTCTGGCTATCTTTCTGGGCGGGATTGCGAGCGGTGTGGTGGCCGGCATCTTCGCCACGGCGCTCATCGTGGTCTTCGGCGAGATAATCCCGCAGGCTAGCGTTTCGCGCTACGCCCTGCAGGTCGGCTCCAGGACCGCCTGGCTGGTGAAGTTCTTCATCTTCATCTTCTTTCCGTTCTGTTTTCCGCTCGCCTGGGCGCTTGACAGGATGCTTGGCGACGAGATGCCGAACATCTACTCCAAGGGCGAACTGATGAAGATCGTCGAGGAGCATGAAGGCTCCAAGGAGAGCGACGTGGATCAGGACGAGTATCGGATCGTCAGGGGCGCGCTGTCGTTTTCGGACAAGAGGGTCGAGGACGTGATGACGCCGCGTACGGTCATTTTTGCGCTCGAGGAAGACATGGTTCTGAACCAGTCGATCCTAAAGAGAATCCGGGAGGAGGGATTCACGCGGATTCCGATCTATGCCGGCACGATCGATAATCTCTGCGGAGTGCTTTACGTCAAGGACCTGATCGGCAAGAGGTCCGGCGCGAAGGTCGGCAGCGTCTGCCGCAGTTCCGGCCTCTTGAAGGTCAACGAGAATGACGGGCTCGACGACGTGCTGAACCTGATGCTCCAGACAAAGAGCCATCTGGGTTTCGTCATCGACGACTTCGGCGGCACTAGCGGCATCATCTCGCTCGAGGACATCATCGAGGAGGTCTTCGATGTCGAGATCATGGACGAGACCGACCGTGTAGAGGACATGCGCAAGCTGGCCCGTGGACGCAGGGTCAAATTCTGACTTTTGGCTTTTCTGATATTGCCATACCCGCTTGCCGGACCGGGCGGAGTCAGACAGAATGAGGACAGATTTACCTAATAGAGTTTCGTCTATGTCCGGATTCAGGAAAACTTTGTTGCTTTTCGGTTTCGTGCTGCTGGCTACCGCCGCGTTAATTGTCGTCGTCAAACTGGATTTCTCCAAGCCGATCCAGGAGGAGCAGGTCGCAATTACCTCGCTGGCCATTCTGGAGCGCATCTCCGACCAGTATTTTGTGGTCACCAAGTCGGTTTATGTCGACCAGAAGTCGGAGATCGTAGTCGACACCGGATCGAAGTGGTCTAACTTCTTTTGGGGTCAGACGGTCAAGGCCGACGGAGTGATCCGTGTTGATGTGGGCGTGGACATGTCCCAGCTGACGGAAAAGGACATCGTGGTAGACCAGGAGGCCAAGACGGTTAGGGTCGACGTGCCGCCGGCCGACATACTGAACGCCAGCCAATACGGTGACATCGAAGTCGAGTCGCAGCAGGGCGTGCTCAAGTACGTGCTCGACAACGACCCCAATGAGGACCACAACCGGGCGCTCGAGCAGCTGATCGCCGCGGCCAAGGAGTCGGTCCGGCAGGATTCGCAGATGTTCGAGGATGCGCGCGACGACGCCGCTAAACTGCTTCGGCTGATCGTCGAAGGAACTGGATACGAGTTGGTGGTGGGGGCCGCGGACGGGGAGTAGTCGATATAGGGAGGCAGTCGTAACGTAAGTCAATGCAATAATCGTATGGCCAATTCAGCTGAAAATCTCTCGAATGATATCGAAGATTTTGGTTGGCGCCCCGATGTACTTAAGAACGAGGATAGTTTGGAGGTCGAATTAGAAAAGTCGAGGAACAGTGGAAGAGAACGGTCGATCTATTGAGCGGACGGCAGAATGAGGTCATCGCCGATTGTCTGCAGCCGGACGACATCGAGTCCTGGGGAAGTGAGCCGAAACAAAAGTACCTTTCATGTCTCGGTAGGTTGCTGTCGGGTCGGTCCATGCTGCATAGCTCGTTTGTGGCCTCGTGGAGGACTCGGCTGTTGGGGGAGTGTCGTCGGCTGGCTGGCAGTCAGGATAATCAGGCTCAGTTCGCCGTCAGGTCACTGCTCGACATAGGTGGCATTATCGTCGCTATGGAAATGAACACCAATACGGCCGGTTCCTCCGGTGATCTTTATGGTCGGCTGGTCTCAGAGGCAGCGGAACGGTTCGACACCGGGGGCGACGCCGAAGCGGTCGAGGCGCTGACCAACCCATATCGTCTGGAGCCGGGGACAGAGGTGATTCGTTTTGACTGGGACGAGAGATGTCTGAAGGTAGACGTCATTCAGGATGTCGCTTCCGGTGCGGGCGGACTGCTGATTGTTGGCGACGAACCTTTAGACCTGAACGAGTACAATAGGCGTCTTGCTTCCGGCCGGCTGATGCTCAAGAGTGGGGACAATATTTTCGGCGGTATTGACCTGCTGCGTCAGAACGTACATGCGGAGCTCTTTCAGTCCGGCAGCACGATTACCTATGTTGAGCCGTTCAGAACGGAGGCAGTTTCCGTCACTGTCGTCGGCTCGAATCAGGCCGAGCTTGAGGGCTCAATACGGTCAGGGGTTTTGGCCGTGTATAAACGAGGTGCTGACGGTCGACATTAGGGACGCCAAGGGTAAGATCTACGAGGGCATTAAGCTCGATAGGTTCGGACCGATCGTGTCCTAATCGGAGGGCGTGACGGTTCGGCGTTATGCCTTCAGATGCGGCGTTTTTTTGTTGTGTCGGAGGGGCGAAGGATATCCGGGATCCAGTGCCGTCATCATCGCTTCCGGTCTTCGGATTAGAGGTCTAGCGACATTGTTGGCGACCCGGGCCGATGGAAGTTACGTGTTTTCATCCAATCAGATTTTGCATGGGGTAGTCGGCAGTAAGGAGCTTACGAACAGGATCAACTTCCATTTACGTAGCCTAACGGCATACAGACCAGGACACTTCTCGAATGGCGGATCCCTTCAAGCCTGCTTCCTTTTGCCTTATTTTTGCCTCGGACCGTAGCCGGGAACGTCATTTTTTGATATACTCCTAGACGGAGAGGACCGAGCTAACGTTGTCAGCAGCGAAAGCATGGGGTTCCCTTATGGGAAAAGCCGCAATGGGAAAAAAGTTGGCCTTCGTATCGCAGCGACGGCCGTTTTTGTCGTTGCCTTGGCAGTGATGGTCGGCCGTGCCAGTTCGGCCAGTGCCGCCAGCTACGGCTATGAGGCTCAGGAAATGATTCGGTCGGCGCAGGTCGTGGAGGTCGCCCCCGGCCAGGCAGCCGAGTTCACCGTCGGCTTCAAGAACATCGGCACCGCGCTCTGGGGGAACGGCGGCAGCAACTTCGTTTCGGTCTACACCTACGACCTGAAGTACCGCACCAGTTCGTTTAGCGACTCGTCCTGGTATCGGCCCAGTCAGCCGGTCAAACTCGACTCTTTGGTCGTTCCCGGACAGCTCGGCACGTTTCGATTTAGATTAAAGGCTCCATCGAGTGAGGGAGATTATGTCGAGTCTTTTCATCTGGCGGCCGAGAACTTGGCCTGGATTTCCGGCGGTCAGTTCAGCGTGACGATCAAGGTGCGCAAGACGACGGCCGTGGCCGCCGCGGCGGTTCCTGCGGCTGCATCCACGTCCGTTTCTTCGGGCGGAAGCTATGCGGCCTTGGAACTGACCCGTTCGGCACAGACGGTCGCGCTGGAACCCGGCCAGTCCGCTGTCTTTTCCATCGACTTCAAGAACGCCGGTACGGCGACTTGGCTGTCCGACGGCAAGAACTTCATCTCGGTCTACACCTACGACCCGAAGTACCGCACCAGCGCATTTCGGGACGTGTCCTGGTATCGGCCCGACCAGCCGGCGCGTCTCTCTACACCCACAGTCGCGCCCGGCCGGTTCGGTACGGTCTCCTTCCGACTGAAGGCGCCGTCCGCGTCCGGCACCTATCGCGAGACCTTTCATCTGGCGGCCGAGGACAAGGCCTGGATTTCCGGTGGTCAGTTCAGCGTGACGATCGTGGTTGGGCAGTCGGTTCAGGTCGCCTCTTCCGGCGGCGCTACATCCGCTGCGGCCGAGACGTCACTGGCCGAGACGGACGGTCCGGACGTCGTCGAAGTGGTCCAGACCGCCAACGGCTTCGCGGCGCTCAAGATGCTGGCGAGCGGCGATCGCCTGACCATGGCGGCCGGCAGCACTCAGGACTTCCGTGTGGCCTTCAAAAACGTTGGGCAGATTCCGTGGGTCAAGTACGGCAGCGAGCCCGTGCGTCTGAAGGCGATCACTTCGATTTTGCAGCTCTTCCGGGACGCCACCTGGACCGAAGACTATCCGTCACTGCTGCAGCAGGACCGGGCGGAGACCGGGCAGCTGGCCTTTTTCAACCTGCGTCTGAGGGCGCCGCGGACGAACGGTATCTACAACGCACGCTTCGACCTGTATGCCGGTGAGCAGCCGATCGAGGGAGGAACGGTTGAGATACCCGTCGAGGTAACGGGCGGCAGTGTCTCGGCCTTGGTTCCGGACAGCGTGGCCAGCGAGTTCTCTGGCTACGGGTCCAGAGGACCGAACATCAGGGTAGGCCTGTTCTACGATCTTAATCCGGTAACCTTTACCGCTTCCGGCACCTATGCCTTGATTGAAGGCCTGAACGAACAGCCGGTGCGTCAGCTTTCCGGCGTGACTACCGTGACTTTCGATTCGGCGACACTGAGCTACACCGTCAGGAACGGAAGCTACACTTACACCAGTGACTATCACGTCACCCTACGACCCGACGATCCGGCCAGCACGATTTTCGAGATCACCAGCTACGAGAACCGGCCGACTTGGGACACTAGCGTCAACTTCAACCGCTTTCGTGGTGACTTGTCAGTGCACTATATGCGTGCGACCGGACGGCTATGGGTCATCGAGGAGCTGCCGATCGAGGACTACATGCGAGGTCTGGCCGAGACTTCGAACGGCTCGCCGCAGGAATACCAGAAGGCGCTCGTGACCGCGGCCCGTACTTACGCGCTGTACGTGCTGTCGATCGGCGGCAAGCACAAGTCCGAATACCATGACGTCAACACCGGCGCCGGCGACCAGGTCTACAAGGGCTATTCGTCCGAGCTGGTGCGGCCGAACGTCGCCCAGGCGGCGGAGGATACGCGCGGTTCGGTCGTGACCTACAACGGCGAGCTGGTGGTCACGCCGTACTTTTCGCGGTCGGACGGACGGACTCGGGCCTGGTCCGAGGTCTGGGGAGGCAGCAAGCCGTGGTTGGTTTCAGTACCCGCCCCCTACGATCAAGGTAAGACATTGTGGGGACATGGCGTCGGCATGTCGGCATCGGATGCGGTCGGCCGGGCGGCGGACGGCGCCAGTTGGACCGACATTCTGGGCTACTATTACACAGGTACGGCGGTTAAGAGAATCTACTGATACTTGTCGGCTGTTTTGCTGACGTGGGGCACCTGTAGTAGTTTTCGAAAATATCTATGACATTGGCCGGTAGAAAGTTTTTGATTCGAACCGTCCTGTCGGTCGTCATACTGGCGACCGCAGTGTTTTTCGTCTGCTTTAGGATGACTGTAGCGGCGGTCGATGACGGCGGTCTGGCTGCGGCCCGCGTTCAGTTGCAGTCGGTCTACGGACGTCGCTCCGACCTGCAGGCCCTGTTCGCCGCCGACACCTGGTTGCCGGTTAGGTCAGAACGGACGGTAGGACTCGTCAGCTTGGAGGATTGGGCCAGACGCTACGGCTGCCGCGAACATTCCGAATTGACTTGGTATTGCCCCGCCGAAGCGGCTTCGGTCACATCTTCGGGGACTTCGTTTTTGACTGTACGTTCCGAGGCCCTGATGCCGGTTCGATCCTCGGCTACCGGCTTTGATTTTTCCGCCTTGGGATCGACATCGGTGTTCGTGGCTGACCTCGATTCGCGTCGTGTCATCCTCGAGAAGGATGCCGACGTACAGCATGCCGATGCCGCCGTCACTAAGCTGGTAACCGCCATCACCGCACTGGACTCCGGCCTGTCGCTCGATGCCGTCGTCAGTCTGGCCTCGGCCGGACAGGTCGGCGGAACACAGCTCGGCGCGGCAGCCGGCACCAAAATAACAGTCGAGGACCTGATCTACGCCTCACTGACCGGCTCTGCCAACGACGCGGCCATCTCGCTGGCTCAGGCGAACAGCAGTCAGTCCGCTTTCGTCGCCGCCATGAACGATCGCGTTCGTGAATCGGGGCTGTCGTCCACCGTCCTCACCGGTCCGACCGGAGTCGAGTTAGGCAACCTGACCACCACTCGCGAGGCCGCGGCCGTGCTCATTGAAGCCATGGGTCATGATCCGATCCGTCGCGCCCTGTCGTCCTCTGGTCGGACAGTCGTCGGAACGACTGTCGCCAACAGCAACGAGCTGCTGACCGACCCCGACAACGACCTCTATGTCTATGGCGGCAAGGTCGGCTATCTTCGCTCCTCGGGCTGGCATTTGGTGGTCGACATGCGCGAATTGTCCGGGCAGAAGCGTCTGATTGTGGCCCTGTCCGGTGCGCCTACCAAGGAGGCACTGTTCGCCGATGCGGCTAGGCTTGGTCGTTGGGTCTGGAGCAACTACGAATGGCGGGCGAGTTCGGATACGACGTCGGTTCCCGCGGCTGCAGCCGTCTCGTCCGGCGGCCGGCCGCTGGTGCAGTCTTCCGATCCGTCCCTCCTGGAAGCTCGCGGCTTTTTGAGAACGATCTACGACAAGCGCGGAGATTTAAAAACGCTGTTCGATGCCGAAACCTGGCGGCCGATCCACCCGGAGCGGACCGGCGACATCGCCAACCTGGACGACTGGGCGGCGAGGTTCGGACATCTGGAGCATGACGGGCTGTGGTGGTACGGCACCGCCCAGGCCAGGCGGCTGCTGGCCGGCGACACGTCGGTTATCACGTCGAGTCCTCGTGCACTGAACGTCAGGAACGCCAGTTTGGCCCCGGTTCGAATTAGCGGTTCGGTTGACTTCCGCCCTTCGTTGGTCACGGCCCGGTCGGTATTCGTCATTGACGTGCCGACCAGAAAGGTACTCCTGGCCGAGGACGCGAACCGGATGCATCCGATCGCATCGATCACCAAATTGATGACCGGCATCGTCGCTGTAAACCAGGACGAAGTAGACTTCGACGACCGCGAGACACTGCTGGATGACGACGAGATCGGCGGTGCGCGTCTGCGCGTCCCGGTCGGAACCTCGATGCCCTTCGCGGACCTGATGTATTCGATGCTGGTCGGTTCGGCCAACAATGCGGCCCATGCCGTCGGGCGGATCGCCGGCGGCGGCGACCTGGACCGGTTCGTGGACATGATGAACGATCGGGCCGCCGAGTTCGGCTTGGCCAATACGTCGTTCGCCGATCCGTCCGGCCTCGACGTGCATAACGTCTCGACCGCGCGCGAACTGGCGGCCTTGGCGCTCGAGGCTTGGGACCATGACCAGCTTCGTCGGATCTGTTCGACCTCCAGGTATTCGTTTCAGGCAGGACCCGAAACGCACACGCTTACCAATACCAACAAGCTGCTGACCGATCCGAACAACGGCTTGACCGTACTCGACGGAAAGACCGGCTATCTGGTCGAGTCGAAGTGGAATCTGGTGGTGAGCCTGAAGGATTCGCGTGAGCGTCCGGTGCTGGTCGTGGTCCTGGGGTCGGACGGCGACGTCAACCTTTTCAGGGACGCTCGGGTCGCGGCAGAGTGGGCCTGGGATAGCTATCGTTGGCCGTAAGAAGAGATCGAATTAAAATACGTCTTACGAAGGTCCGTATGTTGAGCGGCCTTCTTTTTTGCTTCTGACGGCATTATAAAGACTTGACGAAATTGAGTTTCCGTGCTGATTTGCCATATTCAATTCGGCATTTTGCCGAGTCGTAGGATAGGTCCTTGAAATCTAAACTAGGGAAAAAGGAGGCTAAGATGGCCAAAAAATTGATGTTGGGGGGTTCAGAGAGTCTTTCCGTGATGGTAGGTCATGGTCCATTTGCAGATGAGGCCAGACAAAGGATTGCCGACCCACTGCAATTGGCGTTTTCCGGTCAGCTTGAACCCGTTTCATCGGGCAAGATTGATCAGCCAAGCATCAGGGTGGCCATCATTGAGGCTGTCGGCCAGGAGGTTGAGAGGCTGTCTCCCTTTTCTTTTTCTTGTCCTCTGGTGCCAGACTGGGTGAGCGAAGAATCAACCCTTTTTGGGGCCTTAGCAGAGGAAGGTGCCGTCTTCGAAGCTCGGGTCGAGGAGCTTTTGGAGACAAGTATCGAATGGTCTCTAGCCAGATGCCTCAGAGAACGTTATGAGCTGCGTCTTTCCTAAGACGCTAGGAGGTATGCCTCGCTGGTTATGGCTGTGAGGTCGTGTTTCCCCAGCGTTAAAAAATACTGGGGAGATTCTCTCTTCTGGTTGATCCTTAGCTATGTTGGGCTGGTTGTCAGCGACAACATTGATGAAGCCAGAAGATTGAATAGTCTGTTGTCTATTTTTCCTCATTCCCCCCCATTGGGGTCAAAAATAGCAGAGAAGGGAACTTGGTTAGTGGGCGTGCGCTGAATCGCCCGACCAGTCGTGAACGTATCGATCTCATGCCGTCCCTATCGTGGGCGGCATTTTTTGTAAAGCAAAACCGTCGGACCTGTTCGATGGCTCGCGCTGTCCATAAAGATTTTTCGCCCTACTCCTGGTTCTGCCGCCGGCGGTCCTCGTCGACCAGGATCAGCAGCCGCTTTCGGATCTCCTCCGGTTTGGGTACCTGCTCGAAGATGAACCTGCCGCGTTCGGCCGCAGTCTGAATGAAGACGTTGCCGTAGCCGAAGAAGAAAGGCAGGATTCCGTGCACCTCCGAAGTTACGTCCTGAACATTGGTCAGGTCCAGCTCGGAGACCGTCCGGTTGAACAGGCCTTCCTGTTCGATGTTCAGGATACGGTCGGTGGTGATCACCCAGGCGTCGAGGTAGTAGTCGACGAAGTGCGAGAACAGGAACAGCCAGATCCAGAGGTAGTAGGCACTGCCCAACAGTACGATCGCCGGTCCGCTGATCTCTCCGGTCATCAGTTCCGGAAAGTTGGCGTTCGCGAGCAGCCAGGCGCCGATCGGCAGCATCATCATTAGCACGATGAACAGCGCTCCTCCGATGAAGACGATCACGTGCCGTCGCAGATAGAAGATGACCTTCTCGTTCGTCTTTTGGTTTATCAGGCTTTCGATCTTCATAGGTCACGTGGGCTAGAACGGCAGCAGTTTCGGACTGCTGGAGGAGAGCGAGATCGAGATCGGAGTCTGCCAATCGACGCCGCCGACCGCCTGCCATGTCAGAAAGGCGATGATCGCCGTGCCGGCCAGGAACACGAAGGTAAAGGCGAAACTGGTCTTGGAAGTCGCACTGTAGTGAATCAGATGGTAGACGTTCAGCAGGGCAACAATGAAGAACACGACGACGACCACTCCGTAGGGGACGAGAATTATGGCGAGGGGGAAGGACATAGTCTAGTTCGTAAATTGCAGCTGAGGCGATTGTCGGTCGGCCGGTTGGGGCAGGCCGAGGTGGGCGTAGGCACGGGCCGTGGCCTGCCGTCCGCGCGGCGTCTTCTGGATGAATCCGAGCTGGATCAGGAACGGTTCGTGGACCGTCTCGATGGTTTCGGTCTCTTCGGACACGGCCGCCGAGAGAGTCTGGAGTCCGACCGGACCGCCGCTGAACTTGTCGATGATGGCCGTGAGGATGGACCTGTCGGCGGAGTCCAGTCCGCAGTCGTCTATTTCCAGTCGGCGAAGCGCCTCTTGGGCGAGATCGGCGTCGACCCGTCCGTCGGCTCGAACTTCGGCGAAGTCGCGGACGCGTCGCAGGAGCCGATTGGCGATTCTCGGCGTGCCTCGCGAGCGGGCGGCGACGAGCATGGCGGCTTCGTCGGTGATCTTTACGTCAAGCAGACCGGCACTGCGGCGGACGATCATGACCAGCTCTTCCGGCTCGTAGAATTCGAGCTTGTGCGTGGCGCCGAAGCGGTCGCGGAGCGGGGCGGAGATGAGCGACAGGCGGGTGGTTGCGCCGATCATGGTGAAGGGCGGCAGGTCGAGCCGGACCGTGCGGGCCGACGGTCCCTTGCCGATCACGATGTCGAGCGCGAACTCCTCCATGGCCGGATATAGAACTTCCTCGATCACCTTGTTCATGCGGTGGATTTCGTCGACGAACAGCACGTCGTTGGGTTCGAGGTTGGTCAGGATGGCGGCGATGTCGCCGACGCGCTCGAGCGCCGGTCCGGAGGTGGTGCGGATGTTGGCGCCGACCTCGTGGGCGATGATGTGCGCGAGCGTGGTCTTGCCCAACCCGGGCGGGCCGTAGAGCAGCACGTGTTCGACCGGCTCGCCGCGCTTTTTGGCGGCAGCGATGAAGATGCTCAGGTTGTCGCGCAGCTTGGGCTGGCCGACGAACTCATCGAGCCACTTGGGCCGCAGGGCGTTGTCGATGCGTCCCTCGTCGACCTTAAGCTCTGGGGCCAGGACATGCTCGTGGCCGGTTTTTTTGTTCGTCAGATCCATCTTTTTGCCCTTAATATAGCGATTGTCTCTAGGGCCAGTGTAGCCGAATCGGTCCGAAATGGACAGATCGGCGCGACGTCAGGGGATTGACTTTTATGAATGGATTGGTAAGGTACGGCATCACCTCGCTAGGGTAGCGGGGTAGGGAGGAAAAAATGTGGTTTACGATTGTAACGGCGTTCGTGTGCATCTGGTTCGGTTCCTTTTTCGTCCTGAGCTACTTGCATGCTCAGGAGGAATTGAAGAGACTCGCCGGACAGCTCGACCTGACCCGACTTCAGCTCAAACGATTGGTTGAGCATGTGGTTAAGGTTGAGGTAGAGGGCTTGGTTGGCAATGAGAATGATCCGGCTTCTAAGCTGAGTAAAGTTGTGAATCTCCTTGCGCTCGCTGAGCTTCATGATATCTCTCTCACAGCGGAAGAGCTCATTCATCTTATGGCATTGGTCGAGGAATTCGACAAGCTACATGGGGCCGGAGAGACAGTTGATGAAGTCTGACTGACCAACCAATCGAGCCGTATCGATCGACATCTCGGACCGTTCTTCGGTCCTTTTTTGTTGCCTGTAAAACCTAGGGTCTTGGCCCGGGGAGTGTCATCCGTTAGTGCAGAATCAAAAAACCCGCATCAGCTGCGGGGCTTTTGGTACCCGGAGCCGGATTCGAACCGGCAAGGCCTTGCGGCCAGAGGATTTTAAGTCCTCCGTGTATACCATTCCACCATCCGGGCAAAAATGCGCAGACTTCATGCGCATGCGCTGCACCTAGCTTCCTTCGCTCCTAGCTCATCGTACTTTTACAGTACGACTCGCATCGTCGTTCAGTCCAGCTAGATACGTCGCATTCCACCTGAAGTCTGCTTGCTAGAAAAAGTTTGGCCACTTATTTCGAGAGGCAGCTTTCCTCGTCGTTCAGTTAAGTACGGTGCGGATTCGGCCGGACCAAGTCCCCGGATCTGTCTCCAGCTCGACCAGCCGCATACGGCCGGATTCCATGAGGGACATGGCCTCAAGCGAGCGCAGGAAGTCGTTGACCGTGACGGCCGCCTGACGGTGATGTTCGACCGTACTGCTGTCGGCGCCTGCCATCGGCCGATCGATGAGTACGATGATCGGCTTGTCTGACAGGTCGACTTCGCTGTGGTGCAGCATCACCCCGAGGGCGATGTTCAGGTCGTCGCGCAGACTCGGTGCTCCGGCGGAGATGTGGAAGTGGGTGCCGTACCGGTCAACCCAGGCTCTGTACCAGTCGCCTACGTAGATGCCGAATCCGCCATGAGCTCGGTCCGCGCGGGGTTTCGCAAGCGGATTTCCGCCGCGGGTGACCAGGGCAACGAAGTCCTTATCGCACGGGTCGAGCTCTATCCCGCGCAGTCCGTCGGTCGCCGTGTCGTAGGAGAGGGCATGAATTATGGCCCGCGGCAGCCGTTTGGCCAGCTCTCGGCGTAGGGTAGTGAAGTACCGTTCCTGCTCCGGCAGGTCGCATTTGAAGGCGGCACAGCCCAGTTCCGGTGCGCCGACCACCTCGTGAGTGGTCAGATAGATAGTGGCGTTTTGACCGCCTCCTTCCAGTAAAGACGCGTGCAGGTGCAGGAAATTTTCGGCCCCCACCTTTCCGCCGCCCGAGGCGAAGCGTTGGACCAGCGTGGGCTCCAGACCGAGGGCCTCCTCGGTCAGCGCGTTGCGCTCGTCCATGCAGGCGACGACGATCTTCCGGCGTCCGGTGTCTCGTTGGCTGGCGGATATCGACCTGGCTTCCGCAACCTTACTGTTGGTGGACATCAGACGTTCGACTTCCTCTTTTAGGAACTTCCGTCGGACCACATTCGCTGACTCTCCTTCGTTTACCATACTGACTCCTTGTTGGGTTATTCCGGTCGGCTGAACCGGCCCCGCCCAGCTTAGCCGATTTCGGCGGGTGTGTCTAGACTTTGTATCCGGTCAACAATTGTGGCACGGTCAGTTAAGTGAATAAGCAGCAAGCACCTCAGT
>Ga0051987_10000813_pt1 | contig 16927 bp, 15 predicted proteins | sample CryGey08umfilter_2_FD_58083 | JGI IMG/M metagenome (GOLD analysis project Ga0051987, IMG submission 58083) | Groundwater microbial communities from aquifer in Utah, USA - Crystal Geyser 4/10/14 0.8 um filter | ecosystem: Environmental > Aquatic > Deep subsurface > Groundwater | place: USA: Utah... | reverse complement strand
TGATGATCTTGATCATTGTCTCCTTCTCCTTCGGGTCGCTCTCGGCGACCAGCAGGGACAGTGCGGCCAGGCCGTTGTCGTTGATCTTACGCCCGCCGGACTTCTTGAACAGATGGTTCGACCGGTCCAGAAAGTAGACGAACAGGAAGGCCGCCGAACGCTTGTTGCCGTCGATGAACGGATGGTCCTTGACGGTCAGGTAGAGCAGGTGCGCCGCCTTGTCCTCGACGGTCGGATACAGTTCCTTCTTGCCGAACGTCTGGTACAGCCCGACGACGATGCCCTCGAGGGCCCGGCCCCTTTCCGAACCGAACAGGTCACCAGCCTCTTTCTTGGCGACCAGTCCCTTCTTTAGCTCGCGGATGATTCTGACGCAGTCCTCATACCGCAGAACCGACTTGGACTTCGTGCCCTTCACCTCATCCAACCTTCTCTTGTCGTATTTCCCCAGCAGGGACAGCGTCTTGGAGTAGTCGGCCAGCAGGTTCAGCACCTCCGCCTCCTGCCCCTTCAGCGATTCCCTGCCGGACTGCCTCTGCAGGAACAGCACCGCCTCCTGCAGTTCGCCGAACCTGCTTTTCGCCTCCAGCAGCCGCCACTCGTTGATGGCATATCCGCGGACCAGATACTGTCTCAGCACCCTCGTCGCCCAGATGCGAAATTGGGTGGCCTTTCGAGAGTTGACCCGATAGCCGACCGAGATGATTGCGTCCAAATTGTAGAACTTTACGTTCTTGGTCTGCATTTTTCCCCGGATCGCGCCGTGTCTGGTGGTGTGTTCCAAAACGGAACTAACCACTTCTGCTTCAAGTTCACCACTCTTAAAGATGTTGCTCAGGTGCTTGGTAATGGCCGGCCGCTGCGTTCCGAAAAGCAAGGCAATCTGATTTTGCGTCAGCCAGACATCTTCTTTCTCAAAACGAACCTTCAACTCCACCTCGTCATGCGAAGTTTTGTAGATGATAATTTGGTTGTTTTGAGTTCGTTTGTTCATGCGACCACCTTATGTATTGTTTTACTGTGTTTTCGTTAATGAGATGGGGCTAGATCAATTGATTTTAGCCTATCGGAAAAATGTTTTGCTAAAGAGAAAACATTAAATAATGTTATAAAATCATTAAAAACTTTTTTGCCATGTAAACTTCTGCTTATTTTTAGGCCGTCCCATTCAAAAATTTCACCCTCTGCAACTTTCCACTCACCTTTTTCATCTTTTAGATTAAATTTGTTGTGGTGAGCAGCTCCATTTCTAATAAATTTAAGAAAAATAAATTGATCTTCGTTACTTAAAACATTGTTATATGGCGAAGAAAGAAGATAGTCATAGGTCAAAACTGCCATTGCTTTACCCAAAAAAACCATTTGGCCAGATAAATCTAGCCTTGAAATAAATTTGCGATCATGAATTTCTATTTTTAAATTCATTGACTGATTAACTTTTTCGAGTATCTCATTAAAAATTTCGTAACCATCATTTATAGAATTTTTTGTCTTAATAAGAGATTGCATTTCGGGATCAGACAACATTCTTACTGAGAGAAGAAAAAGAAAAAACATGTTTTCTATATCTTTTAGAGCCGGATGAAAATTTATATTTTTCACATCCCCCTCTTTCCATGTATTGCTCACCATAGAAAATACACTACATCAATTATTTTTTACTTCTTATGCCTAATTAAAATTCTAAAATACGGACATTTTCCATCCTTTAGTCGCAAGTCTTTATCGTCGTTACCGTGTCTAAATTTTAGAATATCAAACTGACTGGGATTGTATTTGTCCAAAAAGCTGATCGGCACGCCCATCACGCCGTCGTGGTCGCTGGGGATTGAGTCGGTGAACGGCACCTCGATGGCGTCGTAGTTGTCGTACCGGTCGTACGCCTTCCTGTTCCTGATCTCCTTGTGCTTGCTGTACTTCAGGTTCTCCTCCATCGTCATGAGCGGCAGCGGCTGATGGCGACGCCCATGGTCGAGGTTGGTGAACCAGCAGACATTACGGAACTTTACCAGACCAGTTTTCTCATCATAGACACCCGACGAGAAATCACGCGCGTTTGGTGTATAGAAGTAAGCGTTCCCCGCGTGAAAACCATTTCCCAACCACATCTTGTTTTCCTTTATCAACGGGAAGATTTCCTTGTAGGTGATCGCGTTCATGTTGCCGATGATCACGAACCTCTTGCCGTGGTCGACCAGCTGCCGGACGTACTCGCGGAACAGGCTGAACGGCGGGTTGGTCACCACGACGTCGGACCGCTTCAGGAGGTCGACGCACTCGTCGCTCCGGAACTCGCCGTCGCCCGCAAGCGGCGCCCACTCGTTGTGCCGGTTCGCCTTCAGCTGCTGGGCCACGTCCTTCAGAGTGAACTCGCCGTCGCCGTCCACGTCGCCCACGTCGCTCACGATGAACTTGTTGGCGGTCACCTTTGGCCGGCCCTTCGGACCCGCAAGCGTCTTGTCGTCGCCGAACAGGCCCAACTGGGTGTTGGCCACCGGCGAGGGTCTATAGCTGGTGGTGATGAGCTGCCTGAGTCCCAGCTTCCTGAAGCTGAGCACGAAATAGCGGAAGAAGTTGCTCTCGAACGGATCGTCGCAGTTGCAGTACACGATTTTGCCGCGAAAGGCGTCGGAGTCGTATTCCAGGTAGGCCTCGATCTCCTTCTGGATGTCGCTGTACTGGGTATAGAACTCGTCGTTCTTGGCCCGCTTGGCGTTGGTAAGATTTTGGTTGGCCATAATTCTGCCTCAGAGATTCGCCGCTCGTGACGTCGCGGCGGTGCGATATTACAACACCGTAAACCGAGATACAACTGCCGAAAGGATCGTAATCAGACGAAGATATGTCTGCCGAAGGTAAAGGTTGGGTCGAAAATCGATCGTGGGTCCGAGATCAGGTCCGGGACGACGGGTGGAATTCGCAGAGACGATTTATGAGTTGGCAGGGCAGTGGGTGAAGCGAAAGTAGCCCTCAAAACTCGTACTCCTTCCCCTCCATAGCCACGTCCACCTGCCCGGCCTCGCCGGTCTGTCTAACGCCCTCGGCCAGCGACTCAGCCGCCTCCGGCTCGCCGTGATTCAAAAAAACGTGTCCTGGAGTCCGTCCCGAGGACTTCAACCAGTGCAGCAACTTGTCGCGGTCGCCATGGGCCGAAAACGATTCGATCTGCCGCACTTCGGCCCGAACCGGAACCGTGTGTCCGTCAATCATCACCGCTTCCGCCCCGTCGACGATCTGCCGCCCGATCGTCCCCTGCCCCTGGAAACCGATGACCAGCAGCAGATTGTTCGAGTCCTGAAGGTAACGTCCGAGGTGACGCATGATCCGACCGTCGCTCATCATGCCACTGCCGGCGATTATCACTTTGGGGGACTTGACCTTGTCGATAGCCAACGAATTGCGGTAATTGTGCGTAATCTTCAGTCCGGGAAAGCTGAAGAAGTCGTCGCCCATGGCGCGCAAGACCTTGGCCTGTTCGTCGAAACATTCGGGATGCGACTTGAAGATCGGCAACAGGGACGTGGCCAACGGACTGTCGAGGAAGATCGGCATCTTGGGAACCGCTCCGCCCTCCACCAAGCCATTGAGTTCGTAAAGTATCTCCTGCGTCCTCTCGAGCGAGAAGGCCGGGATCATCAGCACTGCCTTTCGTTCCGCCGTCTGGATCAGGGCCCGACGCAGCAGATCCTCACGTCCGGCCTCGCTGCCGTCGTGGGTCCGGTTGCCGTAGGTCGACTCAAGAATTACGGCATCGGCCTCGGCCATCGGTTCGGTATCGCGCAATATCGGAACACGGTCGTTGCCGATGTCACCAGAACCGACCAAAGTCAGTCCGTCGACCCGCATCTCGACGAAGGCCGAACCCAAGACATGTCCAGCGTCGCGAAAGACAACATCGAAACCCGGCGCCACCCGAACACTCTCGCCATAATTCGCCCCCCTCAACAATCTGTAGGTTGCATCGATCTCCTCCTGTCCGAACAGCGGCTCGATGCCGGCCTCGGTATCCTCGTCGCGGACCTTAGCCTCGTCCTCCCACATGATATGGGAAATCTCCCTGGTCGGTTCGGTGGCGAAAACCGGACCGCCATAGCCGTCCTTGACCAACCTAGGCAGAAGACCTATGTGATCCAAGTGGGCGTGGGTCACGATGACCGCGTCGATCGACTTGGGATCGAAGGCCCAAGGCGCCCGATTACGCAGGTCGGACCCCTCACCCTGAATCAGGCCGCAGTCGAGCAGTATGCGCCGGCCACCGGCCTCGATCAGCGTCTTGGAGCCGGTCACCTCGCCGGCCGCACCGTAAAAAGTAAGTTTCATGTTTTTCCGTATCAGATTTCTACCCAGATAACTCCCCAATCGGTCTATTCTGAAGCGAACCACCCCAGACCGAAATGTCCGTCACCAACGAACTCCATGTCCCAAAAAGCGCAGCAGATCATGACGTATCCCGTTCTCGCGGCAAATATCCTGATAGACGTAATAGCTTCGTCGCGGTTGACGCTGTTGATTCCTGAAATCGACGGCGACCAGACCGAACTTCCCGTCGTAGCCCTTCTCCCACTCGAAGTTGTCCAGGAGCGACCAATGATAGTAGCCGCGCACGTCCACCCCGGCCTTTATGGCGTGGTAGATCTCCTTGACCATGGACACGAGCGCCCGCGGACGCTTGCCGTCGTCGGCGCTGGCGATGCCGTTCTCGGTCACGTAGACCGGCAGCCCATAGCGACTCATCGACATCAGCGTGTCGAACATGCCGTCGGGGTTGATCTCCCAGCCCAGATCGCTGACCTCGCGATTTTCGGTGTGCACCTCGTGGAAGAACGACGAAATCTTGGTCGGCCGATACCTGATGCGGTAATGAAAGTAGTAGTTGACGCCGATGAAGTCGTGCTTGCCTCTGGTCCAGATGAAGAACTGATGGTTGAACAGCCGGTCCGCCAGACGAATGAAGACGCTGTCCAGCTCGGAATAGCGGCGGTACGGCTCGTAGGTGACCACGTTCTTTGCGATTCCGACCCGAGCCCGATAGCCATCCCGGTCCAGCTGTCGGTGCAGCCGGTCGTAGGACGCGCGATGGGCCCGCACCAGTCGGCTAAAAACACGCAGTACCCGCCAGATGCCCTTCTTGCCGGGCGGCCATACGCCGGTTCCGTACGACTGTCCGAGATAGATCATCGGCTCGTTGATGGTCACCCACAAGTCGATCAAGTCGCCGAGCTCTTCCGCCATCTTCTCCGAATAGCGCGCAAACCTCGACACTGCTCCCGACCACTCCCAGCCGCCGCGGTCGGCGAACCACTGCGGCAGGGTGAAGTGCCACAGCGTAACCATGGGGGAGAGTCCCCTTTTCCGAAGCGCCTCCAGCACGCGACGGTAGTGCAGGATCGCCTCCTGGTCGAATCGACCGTCCTCCGGCTCGATGCGGGCCCATTCGATCGACAGCCGATGAGCATTGTTGCCAAGTTCCGCCGCCAAGTCGAAATCCTCCTCGTATCGATTAAACTGATCGCAGGCCTGACCTGACACCTGACCTCTGAGCACGTGGCCGGCCTGCTCCCAACGGCACCAGTCGCAGTTGACGTTGCCACCCTCCACCTGATGGGCGGCAGTGGCCGTCCCCCAAAGAAACCCATCGGGGAACTTTCTGGTCTCATGGATGTGCGGGCTGGCCTGAGGCAATTCGGACAGCTGATCGTCCGCGACCGAAGCCGGATCGACCGAAATCAAATCCTCTTTTGTCTCGTCCGTCATCGGCATAGTGGGTAAAGGGGTTACATCAACGGTTCGTTGGTCTCCTCCAGATCCTCACCCTCATAGAGGTCTGGCTCTTCTTCCTTGCTGACCGCTCCAGCCTCTTCCGGCGTCACCTCCCCGCCCAGAACGTCTTCGACCGTCGGCATCGAAATCTCGCACCAGCGGTCGAACCCGCCGGCCAGAAACTCGACCTTCTCGTAGCCCAGTTCTGCCAGGTCATCGTGGATGGTCTCTATTTCGGACTCCAAAGTCGGTCCGACCACTACGATCACGTGACGCTTCCTGTCAGGCACGACGTTAACGACATTGGCGGTCAGCTCGCGCCGCGGCACGTTCTTGGATCCCTCGATGTGCCCGGCGTCGTACTCCAACGGATCGCGCAGGTCCAGGACCACATGCTCTGTGGGCTGAGGCTGTTTCTTGATCGTAAGCAGGTGCTCACAGGTGATGTGTGAAATGGCGTTCTTTTCCATAAAAATGGTGGCTAAGTGAGCTAAGTCTAGCATATTACCGCGAAACCGGACTGCACGAACTAGATCCGTATCCACATGCCAAGAAATGGTCGAACGGCTCCTTTTCTGCGCTAAAAGCTTGAAACCGAAGTCGTGAACCGCAAATCCTCATGCATTCCTGAAAAAATCACCCTCGACTAGACTGATCGCCTCCAGCGTACTGCCGTCGGTCACCTTACCTCTCGCCTCTTCCGGAGAATGCCATCCGAACTCGGAGAATTCGGTGTACATTCTGGACGAATCGGGGCGAAAGTTCCTCTCGTCGACGCTGACGAAGAACCAGATGTCATAATGCATACGGCACGTCTGCGTTGGCCGGTTGCTTATCTCCGTAACGGTCAGGAGCCGCGGTCTCCCGACAGTCGAGACGGCCGTGTCCGGACCCCATTCCTCCATGATCTCCCTTCTTAAGGCCTCCTCGGGCAGCTCTCCCCTATCCATATGCCCTCCGTTGAACAGCCAAAGGCCCGACTTCCTATGCAGACCGATGAACACCCGCCCGGACTTGGGATCGTAGGCGGCGAAGTAGACACAAAAATGGGATTCCGGGTTCTCGTCCCTCGTAGGCCGGCCCTCCGTCAGACGGCGAGCGAAGGCGGTCTCATTTCCCTTCCCGTAGGCACAGACGCCGTCAGTTCCCGCATCCTGAGCGCGAACGGATCTTCTCGTGTACTTTCTTTGGTCATGTTTTTCCTCCGTTACTGCTGTCTTGACAGCAAGACACTAAATTACGAGGTATTCCAGTCCGACAGTCAACGCTAGATCAACCGCCCATACAGGAAAGCCGAAACGGCACGGCAGACGAGGTCATCAGGTTCGACCGTCCGACAGGGCTTTCCTGCGAAGGAACCATTTGTAGATCTCAACGGCAAAGAAGACCGAACTGGATACGACGACAATGGCCGCCCAATCGACTAAGCCCAATGGCACGGTCCGGAAGATGCGCTGCAGCGGCGGCAGGTACAGCACGGCGACTTGCATCAGCATCGACGCGACCACAGCCAAAAAGACATAGCCGTTCGACAGGAACCCCAGCCTAAAGATGGATGTCCTGATCGACCGCATACTGAAGACGTTACATAGCTGGAAGACGACCATGGAGGTAAAAGCGACCGTCCGAGCATAGGACAAGTCACCCGACCGCAGGGCCCAGCTGAACAGCCCCAGCGTGCCCAGACACATCAGAGCGGCGGTGATCACGGTCAGGAACAGAACCCGACGGGTCAGGATCGGCGCCTCGCGACTGTGCGGCGATCGGTCGAGCACGTCCTTGGCCCGTCGTTCAGTGGCCAGGGCCACGCCAGGCAGTCCGTCGGTGACCAGATTCATCCAGAGTATCTGCGCCGGCAGCAGCGGCAACGGAAAATGAGCGATCAAGCTGACCAGCACGGTCACTGCCTCCCCGATATTGGTCATGAACAGGTAGCCGACCGTCTGCTTCACGTTGCGAAAAATTATACGGCCCTCCTCGACGGCACTTACGATAGAAATAAAGTTGTCGTCGGCTAAGACCATGTCCGACACCCCCTTGGACACGTCGGTGCCGCCGATGCCCATGGAAACGCCGATCGACGCGCGCTTGAGGGCCGGAGCGTCATTGACCCCGTCGCCGGTCATGGCCACCACGTGTCCCGCCAGCTCCAGCCGTTCGACGATCCTCAACTTGGTCTCCGGCGAGACGCGGGCGAACACGGACGCACTGCCCAAAACCAAATCGAACTGGTCATCTGACATGGTCGCCACTTCCTGATCGGTGAACACTCCGCGCGGACCTCCGACGGAACAGTCCCCGTCGATGATTCCCACCTGACGGGCGATGGCCAGGGCCGTGGCCTTGTGGTCGCCGGTGGCCATCATGACCCGCACTCCGGCCCGTCGGCACTTGGCGATCGCCTCGGCCACGCCGACCCGAGGCGGATCGACCATCCCCACCAATCCCAGCAGCTCCAGTCCGTATACGTCGGCGTCGCCGATGGATGACGGCTCATCCGCGGAAACCGCCCGGCAGGCGACGGCCAAGACGCGCATGGCCCGCTCGCCCAACCGGTCGACGGCCGCGTCCAGATCATCCTCCGCCTCGGCCAACGACAGCGGACCCCCATCACTGCCGACGCTGACGCTCCTGGACCTGAGCGTCTCAAAGGCCCCGACGACGAACAGCTGACGTTTCCTCACCCCGTCCAGACTGCGGCTCTCGACCAGACGGGCCTGATAGCGGCGCGTCGAGCTGAACGGAATCTCGTCGACCAGCTTAAATTCGGCCAGCAGCTCCTGCCGATCGAATCCGGCCTTGGCGCCCATCACGACCAGTGCGGCCTCTGTCGGATCGCCGATGACGTCGGGACGTCCGTCCTTGACGGTCAGGGACGCATGGTTGCAGGTCACTCCCGCCTTCAGCAGCCGATTCAGGGTCGGCATTTCGGCCGGATGGACCTTCCTGCCGCCGATCATGAAGGCGCCCTCCGGCTTCCAGCCCTCGCCGGTCACAGACCAGTCACGTCCGTCGACATGCAGCTGACGGACGGTCATCTTGTTCTCGGTCAGCGTCCCGGTCTTGTCCGTACAGATCACGTCCGTCACCCCCAAGGTCTCGACCGAAGGTACGTGACGGATGATGGCATTGCGCTTGGCCATCCTCTGTACGCCGATCGCCAGCACCACGGCCAGCACGGCCGGCAGCCCTTCCGGAATGATCGACACCACCAACGCCACAGAGAAGAAGAACATCTCCTGGAGGGAGAAGCCATCCAGCCAACCGAACATAAACACCACGCCGGCCAAGACGACCGAGGCCAGTCCCAGCTTCTGGCCCAGCCGATCGATCCTCTTTTGAAGAGGAGACGGTTCTTCCCTGATGGACGACAGTGAAACGGCGATGCCTCCGAAGGCGGTCCGCGTGCCGGTAGCCGTCACCACCGCCCGAACCGTTCCGGCCACGACGGACGTACCCATCCAAACCATGTCGGTCATGTCCGACCGACCGACCGCGGCACCGACCGACTCCGGCCCCTTGCGTACCGAACCGGATTCGCCGGTCAGCGACGACTCGTCGGTCCGGAGATCCTTCGACGAGACCAGTCGACCGTCGGCCGGAATGCGATCTCCTTCCTGGAGCAGGAGTATGTCTCCGGGAACTATCTCGGCCGAACGCAGACGGCAGACGTTCCCGTCGCGCAGCACGGTCGACTCCGGAACTATCATGGCCTGCAGCTGCTCGATCGCCACCTCGGCCTTGCGTTCCTGCCAGAACCCGAATACCGCGTTGACCAGCACGGCCAGCAGGATTCCGTAGGCGTCGTTGCGCTGCCCGGACAGAAAGGAAATGACCGTCGCCGCCAACAGTATGTAGATCAGCCGATTGTTGAACTGACCGAAAAAGAGCAGCAGTGGGCTGCGCTTCTTGGGCTTGGGCAACTCGTTGGGTCCGCACTCCGCCAGTCGCAACGCCGCTTCCTCAAGAGTCAGGCCGTGAACGGGATCGACCGAGAGCTGACTGACCACTTCGTCGGCCGGCTGAGCATGAGGGTCTTTGACGGAAAAGTCAGACATGTTCTACGGATTCAGAAAAACAGGTGAACCGTAAAGGCCACGTAGATGACCACGAACCCGATCCCCTGCCAGCGCTCCAGCACGTGGCGTCTACCAAGAAACATGAAGGTAAACAGCATCAAAGTCAGCATGACCAACACCCCGACGTCGACGAACGACTCGCCCTGAAACGGCAGGGGTCGGATAGCCGAACTCAATCCGAGGACCAAAAAGATATTGAGAATGTTCGATCCGACGATATTGCCGACGGACAGGTCCGGCTGTTTTCGGTAGGCGGCGACCAAGGACGTAACCAACTCCGGCAACGACGTCCCGATGGCCACGATAGTCAGACCGATGACCCGCTCGGAGAGTCCGGCCGCAGCGGCGATGCCCACGGCACCGTCGACGGCCAGCTTTCCGCCGACGACCAAAAGGCCGATGCCGACGACCACGAAAAAGACCAATCTCGCCGAAGAAGACGAGGAACCGTCGATGACCGGAGAGTTGCCGCTCCGCACCATTCCCAGAATGTAATAGAAAAAGATGACGGCGAAGGCCAGCAGAATTAAACCGTCGCTGCGGCTGATGACGTTCGAGACCATCCCGTTCAGGACAACGTCGCTGGACATGATGGCCACCAAGGCAACTGCCATCAATGCGAACGGAATCTCCTTCCAGACGGTCGAACGCTGAACATGGAGCGGATAGGGCGCCGCCGACAGTCCGAGAATCAGGGCGATGTTGGCGATATTGCTGCCAACAATGTTGCCGATGGCGATGTCCGACACCCCAGTCAGAGCCGCATAGACGTTGACCACCAGTTCCGGCATGGACGTACCCAGAGCGACCACGGTCAGTCCGACAACCAAGGTCGAGATGCCCAACTTTCCGGCCAGCGACGAGGCGCCGGAAACCAACATGTCTGCACCCTTGACCAGCAGGACGAACCCGATGACGACCAGGAATATAAAGAGGAGGAGTTCCATAAATGCGCTCAAGGTAAAGACGATCAGAAACGGACGATGCCTACGGCTGGAGTTACTTGCCGGAACCGTCGACCAGCCGACTTGTCTCCTCGGACTTGCTGAAGACGAAGACGTAGAGGATCTCCAGAATTATGGTATTGGTCAGGAGCAAGGCGATGAACCACCCCTTGGACCCGTTTCGGGCCGCCTTCCAGAGGGCGACACCGTTCAGAATCACGATACCCGCGACCAGAACGATCATGGCAAAAATGAACGGAATGGCGAAAAGCAGGTTAGTGGCCATGGTGGGCATTTCTATAATATTTTCTTCCATAAAACGTAATTTACTTTCCTGACTTGGAAACGGGAATTAAAAGTCATGGGGAGGGCCGCAACCGCTCAAGTGCCACTCACAAATCAAGTCAATCCTTATTCTAAGCTTTATGCGTCTTTTTGCCCATTTTTTCGACGGTTCGAGACGACACGACGAGACGATACGGACGAGCGGCCCAATCGCCAGCGTAGTCGACACCGATGCGGGGCAGACGCTGTGTCTCCGCGTCAGGTACCGCTGGACCGGCCTCGATCCAGAGTCCGACGTGCCGGTTGGCAACCAAGGAATCGAATCGCCGGTCGATACCCAGCTGTCTGGTCAGGCGAGCCGGACCGGAGATGTCCTCAAGTCCCCTGATCAGCACCGCAGCCGGATAGCCGACCGGACCGGTCACTACGTTCAGCATCCAATGCATGCCATAACAAAGGTAGACGTACCAATGTCCGGGAGGACCGAACATAGGCGCGTTCCTCTCGGTCGGACCGCGGGAAGCATGGGAAGCGAGATCGTCCGGGCCGTCGTAGGCCTCGACTTCGACGATGGCCTGCCGGCGGATCCGGCCGGTCGCGTCGCGGATCGCCAGCCGCGCACCCAAAAGCTCCCGTGCGACGTCGAGCGTCGGTCGGTCAAAAAAGCTTTGGGGGGACGGCCGTACATTCATTGAAAAACGCGATTTACCTACCGAAGACGTGACCCGACAGTGCCTGTCCTGCCTAGGATCAAACCGCCCTGACCGAAACGGACAGGGCGATCGACGACTGTTCGGACTTTTTGCCTACAGACAAGATCACTGACTCATCACCTGACCAAAGACCCTAATCACGACATCGACCAAGGAACGAGGATTGACCACTGACTTCTGATAAAAATCAGAATCCACTATTCTGGTCCACTCGGAGCCGTAAATCTGAACGGACTGAGAGTCGCCTATCGCGATGAAATAGTTTTCCTCATAAGTTCCGGTCGTATCGTTACGGCTAGTCAAGATGCAGGCCGTCTTGTCTCCTACAGAAATCAGCCTTGTGCCTACGCTGCCGCAAGTCTTAGTCACGAGATCGAACACGTTGCCGACACCCAGCTGTTCCAGTTCGTCCCGTCCAAAAGTCTCGACCTTCACCCGCCAGACCTTGTCCGGTCCATCCCCGTTATCTACGACCTGTTCGACAAAACGGCCCCCTGACTCGTCAACCTGCACATCAGATCTCATGGTCCAGATCGGATCGCTGACGATGGCCGAAAGTGCGGCGTCGATCTGCTGACTGGTCAACGGACCGACAACCGGAATCTCTTCTTCCTGTTCCTCCTGCATCGGAATGATTGAATCGACGAACGGTTCTTCAGACTCTACCTCTGCATTTACCTTACTCAACTCCAGCAGATGCAACCTACCTTCCAGAGCCTCAAACCGCCTATCGATCAACAAAAGCGCCGAGCTAAACGAAACGACGACTGCCAGCAGAAAGGTAATCAGACTGGCGACTAAAATTCTTTTCATATTGAAAAGAATGATCAGGCTAAATTGTTTTTGTACTTTGAGGACGACGGCCGAACACTCGAATAAGACTCATATTAGCAACAAACGTCTGAATCAGACAGACGGTTGCATCGGACCAAGGCCTGCGGCACAGTCCGTATTGTGCGGCCTGACGGTGCTGGATCGAAGATGAACTTCACACGCATCCGAACCTTGATCAACTTGTGATATAATCACAGGCATGACGAGACCAAAAAAGAAATCAGCAATCACGCTGCCGCAGAGGAGCATGCAGGTGGTGGAAAACAAGGGCGGGATCACCTGGGTCAACGTCTTTCGCCCCACCACCAGCGCGATGCAGTCACTGCAGAAGCGCTTTCCATTCTTGTTGGACATCGACCTTCAGGATTGCCTGCCGCCATTCCAACGTCCCAAGCTGCTGGAGCGTAAGGACTACCTGTTCATGGTCCTGATTTTTCCGGTCTACGACAGCCGAACCCGTACGATCATGCCGGTCGAGGTGGACTTCTTCGTCGGCCCGGACTTCGTCGTGACCAGCCAGGCAGAAAAGATGCCGCAACTCACGAAGCTGGCCGAGGAGTGCCTGAACGGAGACAAGACTGCCCTGAACCACCTGGGACGGACCTCGCCGGAGCTGCTCTTCCACCTGACGCACGAGCTGATGATCTCGGTCTTTCCGCTGCTGACTCAGCTGTCAAACGACATCCTGCTGGCCGAACGCGAAATCTTCAACGAGTACGGACACGAGACGGCCCGGAAGATCCTGCGCATCAAAAGCAACATCGTCCAGTGCCGACAGTCCATGCAGGGACACAAGACGGTTCTCCGCAAGTTCATCGACCGATCCGGAAAGCTGCTCGACCTGCGCGGTATGGACCTGCGTTTCGACGACCTGATCGGCCATACCAAGGAAATCTGGGACTACCTGGAGAACGACAAGGATACTATCGAGGCAGTCTACGATTCGCATACCTCGCTGATCACGCACAACGCCAGCCAGGCCTCACAGCGCCTGGCGGCCCTGGCGCTCATCATATTTCCGACCACTCTGGTCGCCGCGATCTTCTCCATGGACGTCGACTCCATGCCGATCCGGGGCCATCAGTACGACTTCTGGATCATGCTCGGTTTCGTTCTGACCACAATGGCCGGAACGTTCACTTTCCTGAAGTGGAAACGTTGGCTCTAACAAGAGCCGAATTATAGACAAGAAAAGACGAAAGCCCGCATTCTCGACGCGGGCTTTTGGTTACGGTCCGATGTACTGACTACTTCCTCTTGATGACCGGACCGTCGGAAGTGTCCTCGATCTCGTAGCCCCTGTCGAGCAGTTCGAGACGGATGCGATCGGCCTCAGAAAAGGCCTTCTCCTTTCTGGCCTGTTCGCGCTTCTCGACCAGCGCTTTGACGCTAGACGAAACGTCATCATCGCCGACCGTTCGGCCGAAGGTGAATCCCAACAGCTGACCTACCGTCTTCATCAGCCGGTCGGCGTCGGAACGCTCACTGACAGTGAGTTCGTCTTTAGCCATCCGTTCGTTGGCCTCGCGCACGTAGTCGAACAGCACCGCCAGGGCGTTCGGGACGTTCAGGTCATCGTTCAATGCGGCGACGAACCCCTTCCTGGCCGCGACCGCCGGGTTGACACGCACGCCCTTCCCATTTCCCGAATGACGGTTCAGCGTATCGGCGAAGCTGTCCAGTCGGTCTAAGGTCGCCGTAGCCGAATCCAAACCATGCATGGTGAAGTTCAGTGTCTGACGATAGTGCGATGACAACAACAGATAGCGGACTGCCCTAGCCGAAAACCCCTTCTCCAGCAGGTCGTCCAGCGTAAAAAATTTGCCCTTGGACTTAGACATCTTCTCCCCGTCGACCAGCAGATGAGTCACATGCAGCCAATAGCGGGAAAACTCATGTCCAGTCGCACACTCCGACTGGGCGATCTCACATTCGTGATGGGGAAACTTGTTATCCTCACCTCCGGCATGAACGTCGATGGTCTCGCCCAGGTACTTGATGGCCATGGCCGAACACTCAATGTGCCAACCCGGATAACCGCTGCCCCATGGCGCCTCCCACTGCATCAAGTGCTTGGGATTGTGTATCCAGAGGGAGAAGTCGGCCGGATGCCGCTTCTCGTCCCGGACCTCGATCCTGGCTCCCGGATTCAGGTCGTCCAACCTGTTGCCCGACAGCTTGCCGTAGTCGGGAAAGGTCGAGACGTCAAAATAGACGCTCGTTCCGCCGTCGCCGTGCCTGACTTTGTAGGCATGGCCCCTGTCGAGCAGACGGCCGATCAGCCGGATCATTTCGGTGACGTGCTCGCTGGCCTTCGGATAGACGTCGGCGCGCCGAAAGTTCAGCCGATCAATATCACGGAAGAACTGGCGAGCATAGAACTCCGCCACCTCCTGCGGCGACTGGCCGCTTTCCTTGGCTGAGACCTCCATCTTGTCCTCGCCCTCGTCGGCGTCAGCCATCATGTGCCCGACATCGGTGATGTTCATCACCTGCGTCACCTCCAGCTTGGAGAACTCGAAAAGACGCCGCAGCAGATCATAGAAAAGGAAGGTCCTTAGATTCCCGATGTGCACGCTGCTGTAGACAGTCGGTCCGCAGCCGTAGAACGTGACCTTGCCCTTACGTAACGGACGGAAGGCACGCTTCTTCTTGGTGTAGGAGTCGAAAAGTTTAAGCATAGTTGGTTCAGGGTGAACGAAGTCATGCTAACACCTTGATTGTCGGCGGGAAAGACCTGTCGGATCGTCTTTTTCCAAAAAATAAGGCTAAAACGATTCAAAAAATGAATTTTAAGGCGAAAAATAACACTCCCCTGACTCATGCCCGTGATTCTGCGAAAAAAAAGGTCTCAGGCTAACCCGAGACCTTACAGTCCTTCATTTCCTTTCTACTCTAGAGGCATCTCGACGTCTCCGTACCTGAAGACTTGTTTCCCGTCCTGACCAACAGTCACGGAAATCATCTGTGTCTCGCCGATCAACAATCCACCCAATTCCCTGAACGCATCGACAGTAACCTCACCGCCGTTGGCGAGAAAAACCGCCAGAGCATCCAAGGTCAGACTGTGACCGACCGCCCCGATAAGTAAGGGCCGACCGTCAGGAAAACATTGGCTCGCAAGCCGCCGCAGTCTCCCTATTCCGTGAAGCTGCATCTCGGCGACCTTGTTCGGATCGGGACCCATGAGTTTCGAATCTCGGTTCCAGTTCTCGAACCAGTCTTCGACATCACCGCCGGTCCGCTTCAGCCAATCGTTCCAGTACGGCGTCGATTCTCCGTCTCTAGTCTGAAAGGAACCGCGATAGGAAAGCTCCTTGGTGAACAAAGGCAGATCCACGACCAGCTTTTTGCCCGGATTGGACGCAGCCAATTCAAGCAGGTACTCCCTCATTCCGATCGCACTGGAAATCCCCGATATGTCGCTGGGCAGCACAACTACGACATCGTGCCGTCCCAATTCCTCAAGGAGCCGCCTGATCTCATCGCCGTAAGCCAAGGCAGTCGAGGCGGTTCGTCTGATGTCCGAGCTGCCGCCGAGAAACATGACGGTCTCTTCCTCTGCTCTGTCCAACAGGGCCAGGATGTCCTTGGCCCTCTCCCCCGCCAGCTCGACGCCACTCTCGGAGATACCGACAAACTCCGATGACTCTCGGTCTTCATCAGTCAGTCTCTTTGAATGTCTCGTGAGAAAAAAGTCTCATTCGTTTCTTTCCATAAAGAAAGTCCTCCTTGAAGGAAGGACTATCACATTACCGAGCTAAGGTCAAGCCTTCAGTACCATCATGCTGGCGACTGGCGCCACGATCCAGGCGAACTTAGCCCAGTCGGAGGCGAAAATCGTCCGGGTGATCGGCGCCAGATGTCCGACTGCATCCGGCGGCAGGAACGACAGTGTAATGCTGACCAGCAGTCCGACGTGGAAAATAGAAAACAGGAAAACCTGGAACCAGGAACCGTTGGCCATGTTGCCGAAGGTGCGCATCAATGCCGAACGCGACAGCAGAAAGAACAGCAGGACGAACAGTCCGAGAAAAGACGTGACCTTAAGTACGAAAAGGTTGCCGACCAGGACATTGGCCGAACCGCCGGCCGAACTTACGACCGGAATGTTCGACACCACCGCCAGTGCCATGTAGATAGAGACCAAAATGACGATGATGCGGTCGCGTCCAAGGGACATGCCGTAGAGAAACACCGTCACAATAAAGAAGATGACGATGAAAAGGTCCCAGGTCGGTGTCGCCCAATCGACCGACGATACGTATCCGACCAATCCGTCGACTGCCTTGACCAGTCCCGGTCCCGGTCC